>Ga0193956_1000928_pt1 | contig 12258 bp, 8 predicted proteins | sample BB_7_MG_FD_140358 | JGI IMG/M metagenome (GOLD analysis project Ga0193956, IMG submission 140358) | Microbial mat bacterial communities from the Broadkill River, Lewes, Delaware, United States - BB_7_MG | ecosystem: Environmental > Aquatic > Freshwater > River > Microbial mats | place: USA...
AACGGAAACATTGGGCTTCTTTGGAATCAATGTAATTTGTGCACAAAATGGGCAAGAGGGTTTAGAGCTATTTGAATCATCAAAAGAAGATATAGATTTAATTTTAACAGATATCAAAATGCCAAAACTTGATGGTCTTGGGATGATTTCAAAAATTAGAGATATAGATAAAGATATTCCTGTCATTATTACAACTGCTCACCAAGAGACCAGTTTTCTTATGCAATCCATTGAATTAAATATTAGTGATTATATATTAAAACCTATTGATATTTATAAACTAAAAGAGACTTTAATCAAAGCAATTGAACCAAAAATTTTAAAAGAAAAGCTAATAGAAAGAAATAAAAAACTGGAAATAGAAATTCTAAAAAATGAAGAAAAACAAAAGATTATGGAAACACAGTCAAGATTTGCAGCTATGGGGGAGATGATAAGCATGATTGCTCATCAATGGAGACAACCCTTGGCGGCAATTGGAACTGCATCTTTTAATTTAAAATATAAACTACTCTCAAAAAACTTTGATTTAGAGACCAAAGAGGGAAGAGATGAACAATTTAAATTTTTCAATAAAAAATTTGATGAGATAGAATTTTATGTACAAAATCTCACTACAACCATAGATGACTTTCGTAATTTTTATAAAACAGATAAAATTCTTAACAATACAAATATAGAAAATCCTATCAAAAACAGTTTAAAAATTATGAGAAAAGAGCTAGAATCAAATGATATTAAAGTTGATTTAAATCTTCAAAGTCAGAAAAAAGTACAAATATATGAAAATGAGATCATCCATGTACTTATAAATATATTGAAAAATGCACAAGATAAGTTTCTAGAAAAACAAACCAAAAATGCAAAGATAGAGATCACAACTCACGATTTAGAAGAAAATATCACTATTGAGATATATGACAATGGAGGTGGAATTGATAAAGAAAATATTGACTCTATTTTTGAACCATATTACTCAACTAAAAAAAAGAAAAATGGCACAGGTATAGGTCTTTATATGTCGAAGATTATTGTTCAAAATAATCACAAGGGAAAAATCTATGCGACCAATAAAAAAGATGGTATCAGTTTCTTCATAATTTTGAATAGTATGATATAATTATAAAGAATTTTTTGGAGTTAATATTTGAAGTACATTAGTTTATTATTTATTTTTATTAACATCTTGTTTGCTGATTTATCAGATTTAAATCAAATAGAGAGAGAGTGGATAAAAAACAACAGTATAAAAGTTGGTATTACTGATTTATATCCTTTGGCTTATTTAAATAAAGACTATCAAAGAGATGGTTTTGCAAATGATATATTAGAACTTATTATCAAAAAATATAAAATCAATATTAAAACAGTAGATGTAAATCAAGGTAATATAGAATTTGCCTTTGAAAATGGGGAAATAGACTTAGTTCCAGTAGTAAATAATGAAAGTGCCAAAGGCAATTTTGGAGTATACTCTTCTGAAATTTTACAAATTAATAGAATCTTATTTGTAAAACAAGACCAACATAAAATTAATTCTTTTGAAGACTTGAAGTACAAACGAGTTGCAATCATCAATCAAGCAGGAAGCATATATAATATTAAAAAAAAATATCCTGATATAAAATTTATAGAGACTGAAAATATTGATGAATCTGTAGAAAAACTTTTAGAGGGAAATGTTGATGCTTTAATTGCGTCACCAATTATTATTCAGAAACAATTAGAAGAAAATTTAGTTATTGGATTAAAAGCGATGCCTCTTATTAGCTTTGAACCATCAAATTTATACTTTTTTACAAATAAAAATAAAACAGAACTTCACTCAATTATTGAAAAAGGATTGAACTCTATCTCTATAAAAGAGGAAAAGGCATTATTTGATAAATGGTTTTTGAAAGATTTAGCAAGTTTACCTTTAAAACTAAGTACGAGTGAACTAAACTATTTACAGAGAAAAGCAAGTATAAATATGTGTGCTGATCCAGATTGGATGCCGTATGAAAAGATAGAAAATCATAAACATATTGGTATTGTTGCAGATTATATGAAAGATTTTCAAAAAAAAATTGGAATCCCCATAAAACTTATAAAAACAAAAAATTGGAGTGAATCTTTAAACTTTGTAGAACAAAGAAAATGTGATATCTTAGCCCTAGTGATGAATACAAAAAAAAGAAGTAAATATATGAGTTTTACAAAACCTTATATAACAGCACCTTTAGTTTTAGTAACAAAAAGAACGGTGACATTTATCAGTGATTTAAAAACTTTAAAAAACAAAAAAATAGGTATCCAAAAAGATTTTGCTTACAATGATAAGATTAGAAAAAACTATCCAAATATACAAGTTGTAGATCAAGACCATTTAAGAACGGGACTAAAAAAGGTTGAAAGAGGAGAACTCTTTGGACAAGTAACAACACATCTAAATGTTGCGTATGCTTTTCAAGAAGAATTTTATGGAAGTTTACAAATATCGGGTAAATTTGAAAATCAATGGGAACTATCAGTTGGTGTAAGAAATGATGACCCAATACTTTTAAATATTTTTGAAAAAGTGGTTGGAGCTATTAGTGATGGTACTAGACAAAAAATTATGAATGATTGGGTGTCTATAAAGTTTGAAAAAGTTTTTGACTATAAACTATTTTGGAAGATTTTAGCTTTTTTTGGTTTTATTTTATTGATAATTTTATACACATATATAATGCAACGAAGATACATCAGAAAACTAACAACAGCAAAAGAGGAGATAGAAACTTTAAATAGTACCTTGGAGAGAAAAGTACAATTAAGAACCCAAGAACTAGAGCTGTCAAATCAAAAACTAAAATCAAAAACGCATGAACTTGAAGATCTTAATAATACACTAGATATTAGAATAAAAGAAGAGATCAATAATAGAAAAAAACAAGAACAACTCCTAATCCAACAATCAAGACTAGCAGAGATGGGAGAGATGATAAGTATGATTGCTCATCAATGGAGACAACCACTAAGTGCTCTTAGTACTATTATTCAAAATATACACCTAAGTCACTCTGTTGGACAATTAGATCAAAAGTACTTAGAGAAGCAAAGAGTTTTAAGCAATGCCCTGACAAATAAAATGTCAAAAACTATTGATGATTTTAGAAATTTCTTTAAACCAAATAAAGAGAAACATACTTTTTCTGTATCAGCTGCTATTCAACAAACAATTTTTCTTATTGACGATAGTTTCAAAAGCAATAGTATCAAAATTGTAAATCAAGTAAAAGATGATGCAATTATATATGGTTTTGAAAGTGAACTTTCTCAAGTATTGCTAAATATTATCACAAATTCAAAAGATGCACTTTTAGAATCAAAGATTAAAGACCCATCAATTACAATAGAACTAAAAAAGACAATAAAAGATGTACAAATACTTATTTCTGATAATGCTGGTGGAATAGAAAAAGAGATTGTCAATAAAATATTTGAACCTTATTTCACAACAAAAGAGAGTTACAATGGGACTGGTCTTGGACTATATATGAGTAAGATGATTATTGAGCAAAATATGAGGGGACACTTAAGTGTTCAAAATATTTCTAATGGCGTAATATTTTGTATTAATATCCCTATTGAGGGAAATACCTTATAGTTGTATTATAATATATATTTATATAAGAAACAAAATGTTAGTATAGCTGGACTAAAGGACGAGAATGGATTATGAACTATTAAAAAAATATACTAAAGATTTAAGTGTACTTTTTATTGAAGATGATACAGACTTTAGAAAAGAATTTTCAGAATTGCTTCAAAATATTTTTCCACAAGTAACAACTGCCATTGATGGATTAGATGGTCTCAATAAATATAAAGACTATTACACTAAAAGAAACAAATATTATGATTTGATTATTTCAGATATAAAAATGCCAAACTACAATGGGATAGACCTAGTAGACTCCATATATAAAATTAACCCTAAACAAACTGTTGTTATATTATCAGCAAGAAGTGAATTTGATTATTTATTGCCTCTTATTAATTTAGGAATTGAGCAATTTTTTACAAAACCAATTGATTATTCCATCTTTGTAGATGATATCTTTAAAATCTGTAGTAAAATTTATAACAATAACTTAAATAATGAAATAAATATTGTAAAAATTGACGAATTTTTGATATGGAATAAAGATAAAAAGAAATTAATCCAAGATAATATTGAGATAGAGTTAACAAAAAAAGAGATCATTTTTATCGATACAATACTAAAAAACAATGGTAGAATATGTACAGCAGATGAACTCATATCTGCTATTTGGTTTGATGATTTTGATCTAAATGCAGATATTAAAAATCTTAAAAATATCATCTCACGCTTACGAAAAAAAACACCCAACTTACATATTAAAAATATCTATGGTATGGGATATAAGGCACAGTGTTTGTAAGTACTCTGACTATTGTACTTTTCTCTAAAATATCCTAAATTAACCAAAATAATACTTTCCAAATACCCTCTTTAACTATACTTTTCTTGTGACAAATAAGGCTAAATTATTTAGCCAAAATTATAGGATATTGTAATGGAAACATGGTTTATTATATTAATAGTTTTTGTTGTGGGTATATGTATGTGGTATATTCATGATAAATATGTGCAAAGAAAACATCAGATTTTGGTAAATTACCCAATCATTGGGAGGCTTAGGTTTGTATTTCAAGAATTTAGAGAGCCTTTTAGACAGTACTTTGGTGATGAGAAGTTTTATGAATCAATGGATAAATTAGATTGGGTTTACAATGCGGCAAGGGACAAAATAAACTATGCTTCTTTTTCCCCATCACAACCACTACCAAAACCAAAGCTTATGTTAAAACATACAAATTTAGTACTAAATGATGACGAAATTGAAGATGACTTTTCTGTTACTTTTGGAGAAAATAGAAAAAAACCTTTTTTTGCAAACTCTATAATTGGACGCGCACCTATGAGTGATGGGTCAATTTCACCTGAGGGAACTAGAGCTTTTGTTTTTGGAGCAAAAGATGGAAAATTCCCTATAAATACAGGAGAAGGTGGACTTACTTCAAACTTTTTTGTAACACACAACAAATATGAGACTAAATATATGACAGAAATAAGAGGGACACTTTTTCAAGAAAAACTGTTCAAACTTGGAAAGTCTTTGTTTAATCTCCCTGTTGCAATTGAGTTTTACAGAAAAGCATTATTTAGAAATGATAAAGAAGCGGATACTTATGTTTTCAATCAACAAAGAGAATGTTTTTTTAGACCCAATTGGGATGCGCCCTTTGATAGTTTTCCTAAAAATGTTCCTGATGATATGGCTGATATTATTTTACAAATCAGTTCTGGACTATATGGTGTTAGAACAAAAGATGGAAAGTTTGATATAGAGCGTTATAAAAAACAGATGAGTTTTTGTCGTATGACTGAGATAAAAATAGCCCAAGGGGCAAAACAAACAGGTGGAAAGCTTATCGCTGAAAAAGTTACACCCTCTATTGCTTACTATAGAAATATTGAAGCAAACAAAGATGCCTTTTCTCCAAACAGATTTCCTTTTGCAAATTCAAATGAGGAACTATTTGATTTTATAGGAGAATTGCAAGAGGCTTCAGATAAACCCGTTGGTATTAAAATTGTTATCTCTGATTATGACAATATTGTCCCAATAGCAAAAGAGATAAAAAGAAGAGTTGATTTAAATCTACCGTATCCTGATTATATCTCTTTAGATGGTGGAAGTGGAGGAAGTGCTACGGCACCACTAGAGATGATGGAGCGAATTGGTATGGATATAAGAGATGCAATATATCTAGTAGATAAAGTACTTAAAAAATATGAAGTTCGAGATAAAATAAAAATCTCAGCAAGTGGAAAGATACTCACTCCTGATGATGTAGTTATATCATTGAGTATTGGGGCTGACTTTGTTCAAATAGCACGAGGTTTTATGATGAGTGCAGGATGTATAAGAGCCAGATACTGTTCTGGTGCAGGAGAACATCAATGTCCAGTTGGACTTGCCACTCAAGATATCAAAAAAAGAAAACACTATTTTGTAAAAAAGCACTCAAACTACATAAAAAACTATCATAATAATATTTTAAAAAGTATGAAAAGTTTACTTGCAGTTATGGGACTGAAAAATATAAAAGAGTTAGATAATGAAAAGTTAATCTTCTTAGATAGAGATTCTATTATCCATGATGATATCAAAAGTGTATTTGAAAGAAGAGTTTTTAGTAAAAATAGCTCTTTTAGTAATAGTAGTGCTACCCAATAAGGATAATTAAAAAGAAAATTAACAAATAAATACCAATGATACCATTTGAATACACTCTTCAGCAATAATTATTTCAAGCAAAATTATTAAACGAAGAAGAGGATTAAAAATGAATAATCAAGAGTTACAAAATAGAAAAGTAAAAGTTTTCGCAAGAGGTCAAGGAAACGCTTATCCAGTATATGTTAAAGAAGCAAAGAATGCAGAGATATGGGATGTTGAGGGTAATAGATTTATAGACTTTGGTACGGGAATTGCAGTATGTAATACAGGACATAGTCATCCAAAAATTGTAAAAGCAGTTAAAGAACAAATTGATTTATTTTCTCATACTTGTGTTATGGTAAATCCTTATGAAGTTGCAGTTGAATTAGCAGAAAAGTTAGTTCAAATTGCACCAGGTGAGAGTGAAAAAAAAGCTATTTTTGTAACAACTGGAGCAGAAGCAGTTGAAAACTGTGTAAAAATTGCAAGAGCACATACAAAAAGACGAGGAGTTATCGCTTTTAATGGTTCTTTTCATGGACGTACTAACTTAACAATGGGACTAACAGGAAAAATTGCTCCTTATAAGCAAGGATTTGGACCATTTCCTGGTGATATTTATCATGTTCCATTTCCAACTCCATCTTATGGAGCAACTGTAGAAGACTCTTTAAAGGCTATTAAAAACTTATTTAAAGTAGATATTTTACCTACAGATGTTGCCGCTATTATTATAGAACCAGTTCAAGGTGAAGGTGGTTTTTATTCTACTCCAGTTGAACTATTACAAGAGTTAAGAAATATTTGTGATGAGCATGGAATAGTACTAATTGCAGATGAGATTCAAACTGGATTTGGTAGAACAGGAAAAATGTTTAATTGTGAATACTCTGGAGTTGAACCAGATTTAATCACTATGGCAAAAGGTATTGCAGGTGGTTATCCTTTAGCAGCTGTTGTTGGTAAAAGTGAGATTATGGATGCACCAGTTCCTGGAGGTCTTGGTGGTACTTATGGTGGTTCACCTGTAGCTTGTGCGGCCGCATTAAGTGTACTAGAGATTATGGAAGAGGAAGATTTAGTTAATAGATCAAATGAGATTGGAGCATTGTTTAACAGTAGACTAACAAGCTTACAAAACAAATATCCAAAAATCATAGCAGAAGTTAGAAACAAAGGTTCAATGATAGCTATTGAGTTAGTTAATGATGGTGATTTAGAACAACCAAATGCTGAATTAACAAAAAATATCATTGCTAACGCATCAAAATATGGATTAGTTTTATTGTCATGTGGATTTAACAGTAACGTAATAAGATTTTTACCAGCACTTACAATTACAAATGAAATTGTAGAAGAAGGCTTAGATAAATTTGATAATTTATTTAGCGCTTTAGTAGATCAATAAAAAATAAGGAGGATTAATTTTTATACGAATAGGTATAGATATAATTAGCATTCTTCAACTGTATAAGGTTCTTAAAAAAGATACCTTTAATTATATTTTGAAACAAATGGAACAAATAAAAGGGATATAAATGTTTAAACTAATTACTAATATTAGAAAAAGTGTAATGGCAACTTCAGTAGTTGCATTACTTGGGATAATGGGACTTGTAGATACAGCGGCGGCTGCGGATCATAACTGGAGGTTTTCAAGCCTTTATGGTAGAGGAACTGCCTTTGGTGAACTATATAAGCAACTTGCTAATGATATAGAAAAAAATAGTGATGGTAAAATCAAAGTTCAAGTATTATTTTCAGGTGAAGGTGTTGGTGCTTCTGGATTATTAGGTGCTACAAAATCAGGACTAATTACTATGGCCGCTCCATTTCAATCAATGCATGCAGGTGAACTTCCAGCAGGTATAGTTGAGATTGGACTACCAGGTGGAACAAGTGATACTGATAAACTAAATAAACTTTTTCATGAAGATGGTTGGGATAAAATTTTAACAAAAGCTTATGGTTCTCAAGGGTTAACATGGTTAGAGCCATATATTCAACCAGCTGTTTATATTATTACAAAAAAAGAGATCAAATCAGTTGCTGACTTTCAAGGTCTTAAAATTAGAGCTCCAGGTGCATATGGTAAATTCTTAAGAAATTTAGGTGCATCACCAGTTTCTTTAGCATGGAGTGAGATTTATACAAGTTTAGCAACAGGTGTAATTGATGGTTCTATTGGTTCAAACATGATTGACCATAGAGATGGAAATCACGTAGAAGTTGCAAAATATATGTATAAGTTACCATTAGCTGGTGCTCAAGTATTACCAATAGTTGTAAACAGATCATCTTGGAATAGATTAACTCCTGAGTTACAAAAAGCTGTTCATGCGGCAACGGTAACTCATGCTCATGCACAATTAACAATGTCAAGAAAATGGGAAAAAGAAGCTATAGAACAAATGGAAGCAAAAGGTCTTAAATGGAGTCCAGATGTATCTCAAGCTGATAAAGAAGCTTGGGCAGTAGCAGGTGCAGGACTATGGGATGAGTATGCATCAAAAGATAAGTATAGCAAACAACTAATTGATGTTCTTAAAAAAACACAAGTAAAATAACTAAATTTTAAACAGGTATTAATCATGTTTACAAAAAATTTAAAGTTATTTTGTATGATAATCGATAAGATTATTATGTGGTTAGGTAAGGGGGCATCATATATGATGCCCGTACTTGCTTTTATTGTTGTTTATGAAGTTATTGCACGATATTTATTTGATGCACCTACTATTTGGGCTTATGATTTGTCACTATTTTTATTTGGTTATATTGCAGCTTTAGGAGGAGCTTATGCTCAACAACAAAGAGCTCATATCAATGTTGATATACTCTATTTATCAGTTTCTCCTAAAGTTAAAAATATTTTTAATATTATCTCATATTCTTTAGGAATATTTTTCCTAGTTATAATTTTTTATATGAGTATTTCAAAATTTCATGAAGCAATTGAATTTGACTATAGAAGGCAAAGTGAATGGGCTCCACCAATGTGGCATTTTTGGGTTATGTTATGTACTGCAAGTGTATTATTTATAGCGCAACTAGTTAGAGATATTATAGCTGAAGTTTATCACTTAATAACAGGACTTGCATTGATAGAAAAGGAGAAAGAAGATGGGTGTTGAGTTACTTACAGTCATTTTATTAGCTTGTATTTTAGTTTTTTTTGCTTTGGGTTCTCCTGTTGGATTAGCTCTAGGTGGAATTGCTATGATGGTAGGTTATTTTACTTGGGGCGATGGAATATTTAATGTTATTCCAACTACTGTTGAAGCTACATATTTTAGTTTTATTTTATTGGCAATTCCTCTATATATTTATATGGGACAACTCTTAACACACTCTGGTATTGGTGATGCAATGTTCAATGCTAGCCAGATGGTAATAGGAAAAATTCGTGGTTCATTGGCAATTAGTGTTGTATTTATTTGTTCTATGATTGGTGCTATGGTTGGTATAATTGGGGCTGGAATCATGAGTTCGGGAAGTATTGCATTAAAGCCAATGCTAGATGCTGGATACGATAGAAGATTGGCCTTAGGGACAATTATGGCTGGTGGTGCTTTAGGGATTCTTATTCCACCAAGTATACCTATGATTATGTTTGCAGCATCTACGCAAAATTCAGTTGGTAGGATGTTCTTAGGGGCGATGACACCTGCTGTTATCACTATTATATTTTTGATTACATATATTGTTATAAGTTCAAAATTAAACCCAAAAAAAGCTCCTTTGTTAAGTGAAAGAATTGATTTACCAGAACTAAACAAGCAAGAAAAATTTAAAGTTGCGAGAGATGGTTTCATGGCAATTGGTTTAATCTTTGTTGTTTTAGGAAGTATTATTTCAGGAATTGCAACACCTACAGAATCAGGGGCATTGGGAGTTGCTGGGGCTATTATCCTTGCGATATTTTTCAAAAGATTTAAACTCAGTATGTTCAGAGCCGTTGGTTTACAAACTACAGTATTAGTTAGTGTTGCTATGTGGATTATCTTAGGAGCTTCGGTATTTAGTAATTTTCATCTACTCATGGGGATTCAAAGTATGATTGCTGATTTTACAAATGGATTGGATCTGCCACCTATTATGATTATAATTATGTTTCAGCTTATTATGTTGTTCTTAGGTTTTATTATTGATGAATTTATCATTGTATTGATGTGTGCTCCACTATTTACACCTATTGCAGTAGCCTTAGGTTATGATCCAATTTGGTTTGGTGTATTGATGATTATTAATATTTTAATAGCAGTACAAACACCACCGTATGGTTTTGCACTATTTTATTTAAAAGGGATAGCACCCGCAGATGTTGGTATGGGAGAGATATATAAATCAGTTACACCATTTATTTTAGTAAATCTATCAGTACTTATTATTTGTATGATATTCCCAGAAATTGTTTTATGGCTACCAAATAAAGTCATGGGTTAAAGGAGTTATATATGTTTAAAAAGATTTTAGTACCTCTACATTTAGAGTATAAAAAAAATCATGAAAAGTTACTAAAAGGTGCTTTAAAAGTATTAGATAAAGAAGAGGGAAAGATCACTTTACTATTTGTAAATGAGATTAGTGTTCATGGTGCAATATCTTCTGTTATTGATGAGGAAGACAAAAAAAGTTATGACAGTGATGCACGTAACAAATTACAAATGATTGCAAAAAAATATTCTTTGCCTGAAGAAAAATTATCTTATAGTATTAGAAATGGATCAGCTCATCAAGAGATTTTAGAAGAGTCAAAATCAATGGACTCTGATGCTATTGTAATGATGGCAACAAAACCTGGATTAAGAAATTATTTTATAAGTTCAACATCAGAACGAGTAATTCGCCATGCTGATTGTTCAGTATTTGTAATAAGACTTGATAAATAATCTTTAAAAATTTAAATAAAAAAGGAAAACAATGAGTAAAATTGAAGTAACATCACCATTTGATGGCAGTGTAGTTGGAACAGTTCGTTTTAACACATATGAGGAAGTTGAAGCAGCTATTAATTTAGCACAAGCAACATTTTTGGATCATAAAAATGCATTACCATCATATAAAAGAGTTGAAATATTAGAAAAAGTAGCTGATATTATGAGTAGTCAAATTGATGAACTAACAAAACTATGTGCAAGTGAGGGTGGAAAGCCTTGGATTGATTCACAAGTTGAAGTACATAGAGCTATCAATGGTATCAAACTAGCAATTGAAGCAATGGGTGCAAGAGAGGGTAAACAAATAGCAATGGGACATACAGCATCTAGTGCAAATAGAATTGCTTATACTTTAAAAGAACCTATTGGTGTGGTTGCTTCAATCTCTGCTTTTAATCATCCACTAAATTTAGCAGTTCATCAAATTATTCCTGCACTTGCTGTTGGATGTTCAGTTGTGATTAAACCTGCAACACAAACACCTATGAGTGCTATTAGAATGATAGAGATTTTAAAAGAAGCTGGACTTCCTGATGGTTGGGCACAAGCAGTTGTTTGTGATAGAAAAGCAGGAGAATTACTGGCAACTAGTCCTAAAGTAAATGCATTGTCATTTATAGGTTCAGGAGCTGTTGGTTGGTACTTGAACTCTAAAGTTGCTCCAGGTACTCGAGTTGCATTAGAGCATGGTGGAGTTGCCCCTGTTATTGTTGAAGCAGATGCAGATATTGATGATTTAATTCCTGCAATTGGGAAAGGTGGATTTTATCATGCTGGTCAAGTTTGTGTATCGGTTCAAAGAATCTTTGTACATGAGTCTATTTGTGATGAAGTAGCTTCTAAACTATCAGACTATGCATCAAAACTAATAGTTGGAGATCAATTAGATCCTAAAACTGAAGTTGGACCACTTATAAATCATAATGAAACAAATAGAATAGAACAGTGGGTTAATGAAGCGGTACAAAAAGGTGGAAAAATATTAACTGGTGGTAAAAAGATATCTGATTCTTGTTTTGAACCAACTGTTATAGTAAATC
>Ga0193956_1000929_pt1 | contig 12247 bp, 12 predicted proteins | sample BB_7_MG_FD_140358 | JGI IMG/M metagenome (GOLD analysis project Ga0193956, IMG submission 140358) | Microbial mat bacterial communities from the Broadkill River, Lewes, Delaware, United States - BB_7_MG | ecosystem: Environmental > Aquatic > Freshwater > River > Microbial mats | place: USA...
TAGAAAAAACTGATAGAAACGCCAAGAGATTATAGACACGTCACATTCCGAAAAATAAGATGGCTAAAAGTATGTTATGAAGTGTATCAAAAGGCATAAAAAAACCCGGTGACAAACCGGGTTTTGGAGTACTTCAGGTGTAATTAAGCTGGGCTATCGCCACCAGGAGTGGTGGGGGCGGTAATAATATTGCCGAAATTAACCGAGCTGCCTGAATCAGAAGAGTTGTTGCCATTGTTTTGGGCAACATTTAGACCCGCATTTACCTGATTGGCTGGAATACCTGCTGTAGAAGCGGAACGTTCTACAACGGTTTGGCTGACGCCTGCCTGAGAAACACCCGCAACAGTTTGTACTGAGTTGATGCCAGCATTGTTAGCAGCGACCATGACCTGAGCAACAGCAACGTTGTTAGTAACAGCCGCAGCGGTAACACCTTGCACAGCGTCGGCTGGTTGAACACCCGGCACATTTGCAGCTGCAGCCATCACGTCATTGACATCGACACCTGCTCTTAAAGCAGCATCAGCTGCGGCTTCAATCACCGTTGCTGCAGGTATGCCAGATTCAATGACTGCAGCCATAATCATCTCGGCAGAAACACCGGCTTCCAGCATCTCTTGAGCAATAAGAGCATCACACTCCTCCTCCTCAGTACAGGCAACGGCTGCATTTTGATAGGCTTCTGAGACTGATAAACCACTGTTCAAATCGGTTGCAATATCAGCCATTGCCGGGAGGCTTACGGTAAGAATCGCCCCCAAAATTAGTTTGCGCATAAGTAATCCCTGATTTAAGTTAAATACTCTAAAATTCTACTCGCCTTTTTGGATTGAGCCAAGTGTAGTGGTCAACTGATTCCGGACACAGTTTTAAGTTTTTCTTCTGCAGCGTGAGGACTGATTCCATCATTCACACTATATGGCCGTTGTTGGTTGTAAAAGCCCATCAAATAATGGCCAATATCCATCTTGGCTTCTTGCAGTAAACGATACCCGATCTCTGGGGTCCACTCATGATTGATGCATAGTTTGTACGACAGTGATCGTAGAAACTGGAGCGTCGGATCCCAAACGTCTGACAGACCAGTTGAATGGGCCAGAACTCTCTCAAACGGTCTATCAGCGCATAGGTTTGAATTCGTCTGACATCAAGAGAGCCGTAGCCTTTTTTAGTATCTGTTTCTCGGTTTCCAGTTCTTTAACCCGTTTTTCCGGCTCTTGAATGCGCTGTTGCTCTTCCGTCATGGCTTTGGATGTGGGCGTTTTGCCACCTCGCTCATCACGAAGTTGGTCAACCCAGCGCCGCAGCGCAGACTCACCGACATCCAGTGACTTGCAGGCTTCAGATACAGAATATCCCTGATCAAGCACCAGGTTGGCGGCTTCGAGCTTGAATTCGGGAGTAAAGGAACGACGTTGTCTTTTCATTGAACACCTCTCTGGTGGCAAGATTACCACCTATCAGGGTGTCCGGGATTAGTAGAACACTACAGGGGGGGTTATAGACTGAAAGGTATTAATGTGATATTAGGGGTTTCTGTGAAATTAAGTGAGTTTTTCGTATGACTAATGGAGTTTTGAAAAGGCTGATTCGAGGGGTAACAGCGAACTCATATGGCTATTTTATTACAATGGGAATGCAGTTAGTTAATATCCCGGTTTATTTGTATTTTTGGGGGGTTGATTTTTATGGTGAGTGGTTGGTGTTGACGGCCATACCTGCATATCTGTTGCTAACTGAGGCTGGGTTGATATCTGCTGCTGCAAATAAGATGGTGATGTTATATAAAGATGGTGATGGTGATGTAGAAAAAACTAGAGTTGTTTTTCATAGTGCGTGGGGAATGGTTGGTATAATTTCTTTTTTTATTCTTTTTGTGATTTTGCTTTTGCTTGCTGTTCATTTTTATTGTTTTGAATGGGGGTTTGAAAGTATAAGTAGTGTTGATGGTTATCTTGCATTTTTATGTATGTGTTTGTATATGATATTGGGTTTGAATGTCGCTGTAATTAATGCAGGTTATAGATGTGTTGGTATGTATTCAGAAGGGGTTTTTTTAGCGAATCATATTCGTGTTTTTGAATGGCTCGTTACTATCGGAGTTTTGTTTTTTGGTGGAGGGGCTTTACTTGTAGGGTTTGCCTTTTTAGCTTCTAGAATGGTGGGGCTAATATTTATGTATATGTCTTATCTCAAGGTGGTTCCTGATTTGAAATTAGGAGTTGGCGGGTTTTCTAAAAAAGAGGTCGGAGAGCTGTTGGGGCCAGCACTATCCTTTATGGGATTTCCTTTGGGGAATGCCATAAATAACCAAGGAATAGTATTAATCTTGGGAATAATGCTTTCTCCTTCTTCCGTGGTTGTGTTTTCTGCATATAGAACATTGACTAGAATGCTTGTTCAAATAGTGACAGTTGTTAATCAATCTGCTTGGCCTGAAATGACAAAGGCATATGGCATTGGAGATTTCTCTCTTCTTAGACTTCTATATATTAAAGTTTGGCGAGTGGCTGTTTTTTTTAGTGTTTTAGGTGTGCTAGGTATGATGTCTTTAGGCGAGTATTTGCTTGATTTTTGGTTGGGAAAAGAGGTGGGTTATAACCAATGGCTGTTTTTATTGTTGGTGTTTTCGGTCGGTGTAAATAATGTATGGCAGAGTGGTCAGGTTGTACTGATGGCTGTTAGTAAACATAAGGAATTATCTAGATTTTATGTTCTCATGTCAGTTTTATACCTGCTGATTTCGATGCTTGGTATTTTTATTTTTGGCGTTGAGGGGGCTGGAGGAGCTTTGTTTGTTTATGAAATGATTTTATGCTTTTGGGTTTTTATTAAGATAAATGATTTTCTTGGTGTTGGTTTATCTTGCTATTTGGGGTTTGAAAAAGGAAATTGATATGAGTTTTAATTTTTTATGGGTGCATAGAGAGAAGCCTGCTGTTTTTTCAAAAAGGTGGTTTGTTGTTTGGCTCAAGCGCGCCTTTTATACTAAGAGGTTGATTGTTATATTTGTTAAAAACTACATTATTGTACGAAAGGGGGGGGAGATTTCTAATATGGTGCTGTTTGGCGATGTGGAGCTGAATGGAGATTGTAGTAATCTGAAAGTAGGGAGTGAAAGTTTCCTTGGTACTGGAACGCATTTGGCCCTCCACGATCGAATTGTTATAGGGAAAAATGTGGTTTTAAATAATAACGTATGTGTTTTTACGGCATCTCATTCATTGTCTGATCAGAAGTGGCGAATGTATTCGAAGCCCGTTTATATAGGGGATTATGCGTGGGTTGCCTCGGGAGCTACGATATTACCTGGTGTTCGAATCGGAAAAGGAGCGGTTGTTGGTGCGGGGTCAGTTGTACGTTCAGATGTCCCTGATTATGGGATTGCTATTGGAAATCCAGCGGAGGTTTTAAAAGGAAGAAGGGTTGAAGGGTTGAATTACTCTCCCGTAGCTTTAAGTGCCCCATTTGAAGCATGGATTGGTCGCAATAAATATGAGGATTTTTGAAATGAGAAGGTTGTTGTATGCATTTTGGAGAAGAGTTGTTTCTCGGTTTTATATTTTTTACTTGAATTCACTTCGCGGTATCTCTGTTGGTAAGGGGTTGATAGTTGTGGGTCTCCCAAGTTTGCAGGGGAGAAATATTACGATAGGAAGGCAGTCTGTTTTAGTGTCATTACCTTTGGCAAATCCAATTGGTTGTTACCGCCCTTGTATATTGGGGACTATTGAGTCAAATTCCAAATCGGGAAAAATAAAAATAGGAGATAGGTTTTCTGCATCAGGAGTTTGTATTTACTCTCAAAGTTGTGTTGAAATTGGTAATGATGTTATGGTCGGAGCAAATGTTACAATAATCGATACCGACTTTCACCCAATATCTTTATCTGCTAGAAAGTCCAAAAGCCAGGCGAAGTCGCTACCTGTTTTTATAGGGGATAGTGTATGGATTGGGATGAATGCAGTTATATTGAAAGGAGTAAGCATTGGGGATGGAGCTGTTATTGGAGCGAATTGTGTCGTTAGCTCGGATGTTCCTGAAGGTGCTGTTGTTGTTAATTCAAAATTAAAAATTCTAGGGGCTGGTTGTGTTTAGAAAAAAGTGTACAGATGTATTATTATGCCACCCATTCAAGCATCATTTTTTGAATCTTTCAGCTGGTGTTCATGAATCAGGCAGAGATTATCTGTTATACACGCCACTCTATAATAAAGGGTGGATGAGTCTTTTGGCCAAGGTTTCCCCTAAATTTAGGAAGAAAATATATGGTTACTATAATGAAAAACTGAATCCTGATTGTGTTTTTTCTGGTGGGTTGGATGCATTGTGGAGATTTGCTGGTATTGCTGGTATTAATACTAGGTTTGTTGAAAATTTCGATCAAAAAATGGCTGATAAAATATCTTCAGGAAGGCTGACTGCTAATGTTTTGGTTACTGTTCAAGATTATATGCCAAAAACTGTTTTCGCAGCCTCAGACAAGGGCATGGTTATTGTTAGTGATCAGATAAGTAATCAATCAAAAGAAGCTATTCAACGAGTTAGATCGCATTGTTATGATGTTGGGGTGGAGTATTCAGGTGTTTTTGATGACTCAGCTAATGCTGATATTTTAAGCCTATCGAATGTTGTGTTTTCGCCATCAAGATATTGTATCAATGGCGCTTTAGATGAAGGGTTTTCAGGTGATCTATATACTATTCCATATGGTGTTTCTAATGATTTTTATATCGATTGTTTGAGCAAAATTGAAAAAGATGAAGTTGTTATATTGGCAAGGGCAAATAGTATTAGGAAGGGTGGGCATATATTGATAGAGTCAATGTCTAGGATTGGAGATGCTTTGTCTAATGAAATTGGTAAGAATATAAGGGTTAAGGTTTTAGGGGAATTCGAAAGTAGTCTTGGGTGTCTTGTTGCTGACTCTGATATTCCGGAGTGTGTAATCATTGAAGATAAAAATTATGCACATTCTGAAGTTCCTGATCTATTTAGAGAGGCTGATTTTTTCTTAATGCCTGCTCTTTCTGAAGGAATGTCACTTGTTTGTTTGGAGGCTATGAGGGCGGGGTTGCCGATCATATCTTCTAAGTATTGCGGTGTGGATTCTTTACTCGATGGAGAGGCAGGCCCGGTGGTCGATGATACAGTGGAGGGTCTGTCTGAGGCGCTAATGTATTTAATAAAAGCCGAGAGGTATTGGCCTGATTTCTCAAAAAAATCCTTTCTCAAATCTAAACAGTATGGGTGGAGTGTTTATGAGTCGAAGGTATCTGAAGTGTTCAAGGTGATATAGTATGGTTAAAGAGAAAGGTGGTTTTGCAAGTTCTTTGATTGCAGTGTTTGTTATTGTTGGTTGTGCCCAATATTCTGTAGTGGTTCTAAATGCCATGATGAATGGTACTGTAGTTCTTTGGACGCTGGATGATGAGTCTGCTGGTGGAGCAGGTTTGCTTCGCTATATGAAGGATATTTTTTTATTGTTATTTGGTTTTTATTGGCCATATTGGGTTTTAAAGAAAGGTTTTGGTAATAATTTTTGGGTGTATTTGTTTTGGATATTTGTTGTTGTTTTAATAGGTGTTATTCCTTATTTTTTAGATTTTAGCCCATGGTTTTTCTTAGGCGCGGGTTTACGGTGGGTGATGTTACTACATGCAGCAGTTGGTTTTTTTTGGATTATTTCTTCTGTAAGTATAACTGATTTAGATCGTGATTTTCTGAGGCGGTTTTTTGTCTGGGTATTGTGTTTTGATGTTATTTTAATATTGGCACAGTTGAATGTGGTTGGGCTTGTATATGGTATGGGGTTGGGAGAATCTAGGCTTACCGGCATTTTTTCTAACGCAGGAGTCGCAGGTTTTTTTTCAGTAGGAATTTCTATGATAATTTTATTCTTATTTAGGAGTTTTAAAGAGTCTATTTTTTTATTGTTGCTTTGTCTTTTTATTGCTCTTGCGTCAGGGACAAGATTCGCAATGATTTCTGTTTTTTTGATCTGTTGCCTGGTTGCTTGGGAGGGGTTGTCTGAGTCTGATAGTGGTATAAGGAATTATATAATGGTTTTTTTTGCTGCTTTTCTGCCTGGTTTTTTATATTTTTTATATTGGTTGTATGGAAAGATGATACTTGCTGTTGGGAGAGGAGATATGATTTCCTCACAGTTTGATGAAGGAGGGCGGGTGTTTAATTTTTTACGAATGATTGATGTTATTTTGGAAGGGGAGGTGGGGGAATTCCTTATTGGTCGCGGACTTGGTGTGGGCACAAATACTGCGTATACTTTAGTTAAGAATGCTGGTGGTGTGCCCGAAAGCTATCGATTTAATTGGTTGGTTGATAATGCATTGTTGACCTCTTTTTTTCAATTTGGGGTTTTGGGTTCTATTTTCTTCTTTTTTGGTTGTATTGTTTTCCTGTTTCGAGTTAGGGGGAGAGCAGGTTGCTTATTGGTGAAATTTTATTTGTTGCTTTTTATTTTTTTTGTGACTGTATTTGCAGGAAACCCCTTTGAACAGTATTATTTGATTTTACCTTTCATGATAGCAATGGGGTTGATTTTTAATTCTTCTAAGAGTATTAGTATATGATAATTTTAGTGGCACCGTACTCTCCTGTTTCATTGTCTAGCCATCCCCATTTGGGTGCTGCTAGAAAATTGGAGGCAGTGATAAAAGTGTTGTCTGCCTTAGATGAAGTTGTTCTTGTTAATTCTGCTCATAACGATTTAGATAAAGAAGGCTTTAATTCTGAGATTACCATTGGAGAAGTATCTGTCCATCAGATAACTCCCAAAAGGTATAAAAGAAGTTCTTATGGGAAATTGATGAATATCTTTGAAGTAAGAGATTTAGTGAAAAAATGTTTCTCTATTGGAGAACCAAAATTCATTTGGATTTACAACTCATATATTTTTGAATCTTTATTCGCTAGGGAAGTTCTTAGAAATTCAAGTTGCCCAGTTATATTAGAATTTGAAGATTGGTTTTTTGCGCGTAAGCGCCTAAGTTTAAAGCCTGTTCTGGATTATTTGAGTTGGATGTTAATAGTAAAAAAAATAAACTTTTCATTTGTGGTTAATGATCAATTAGGTCAAAGGCTAAAGCCTTTTGGTGTGCCTTCTTCCCCTTTTCCAGGGATTATTTCTAGTAATTTGATGGATGTTTCTGATGCTAGAAAACCATTTTCCTCTCAGATCGTTTATGTAGGGTATTTTGGTGGTTTGTCAGAGGAAAAGGGAGCTGATTTTATCTTAAGAATGGCGAAATCTACTAGTCATTATGTGAGGTTTCTAGTATCTGGGGCGGGGCCTTTGGAGATGGATTTCTTAAAAGCATCGAAGGAAATGGAAAATATAGATTTCTTTGGTTGTGTTAATGATGAAAAATTAAATGATATAATTTCATCATGTGATGTTATATTGAACCCTCATAGCCCTATTGTTAATATGGGAGAGGGGGTATTTCCATTTAAAGTCGTAGAGGCTATTTCGACTGGTCGATTGGTTATTAGTACACCTTTGCCGTTGTCTGGTTCTAAAGAACTACTTGGGGGGGTGGTCTTTGTCAACAATGAGGTTGAACTATTAAGTGCGATCAATTCCTCTAGGGAGCTGTACTTTGAACGACTATTAAGTATTCAGAAATCAGCCAGTTATGCTAGGCAAGAGTATAGCTTTTCGATGATGAAGAATAAAATAGAAAATGTTATTGAGAGTATAGATTGATGAGAGTCTTAAGGGTTATATCATCTGTGGATTTAAGCAACGGAGGGCCTATTAATGGGTTGATTAACTCTAGTGCTATGTTGCAAAAAAATGGAGTGGAGGTTCATGTTGCAAGTTTGGATGGTTGTAACTATGAGGTTTCTAAATTCCCTTTTAAACTATTCTCATTTGATGCTTTTACTCCAGCTAGACTTAGTTTTGATTTCCGATCCTGGATTAATTCTGAAATTAAAAACTATGATGTGATTGTTATTCATGGTTTGTGGCAAATGCATGGTATATTTACAGCCAAAGCTTGTGTTGAAAAAAATATTCCTTATGTGTTGTTTACACACGGGATGCTTGATCCTTGGTTTGACCTTAATGCTCCATTGAAAAGGTTGAAAAAGCTGATATATTGGTTTGCTTTTGAGCGCTATACGATAAATCGAGCTGAGAGAGTATTATTTACATCAGAAGATGAAAAGGTGTTGGCGCGAAATAACTTTCCATGTTATTCGGCTAATGAGTATGTGATTTCATACGGCAGCCCGTTGCCTGATTATGATTTGAGTGTTTGCTCTAATCTTTTTAAAAGTCGTTACCCTTCTTTAGACAATAAACGGTATTTTCTGTTTCTAAGTCGTGTTCACCCAAAGAAAGGTGTAGACCTTCTTATAAAAGCCTTCGCTAGATTGAAGGATTGTGATCATTACTTGGCTATTGCTGGGCCTGTGGATGACCATTATAAAAAGGTGCTTGAGGAAATTATCAATCAATGTGGTATTGAACGTAGGGTTGTTTGGCTTGGGATGTTGAAGGATGAGCTAAAGTGGGGAGCTTTTAACGAAGCTGATGCATTTGTGCTACCATCGCATCAAGAAAATTTTGGGATTGTAGTTTCTGAAGCTCTTTCGCTTGGCAAGGTGGTTCTTACTACTAATAAGGTTAATATATGGCGTGAGATTCTTGATAGCCATGCTGGCTATGTGGCTAACGATGATGTTGAGGGTGTTGAGGATGTACTTCAGGGGTGGCTGAGCACATCACCAGAAGAACAGCGGATAATGGCAAAAAATGCAATGCAGTGTTATCAAACACGCTTCTCCATAGATGCTGCTGTTAGTGATATGGAAGATGTGCTTAGACTGGCTTTTAACAAAAAATATGGAGGGTGAGAGTGAGGGTGAAAAATAAGGTTAATATTGACGACCCCGTATTCGGCCTCGCAAATAAAATATACCGTGTATTATGGAGCTTAGTCTATTGGTCTATATATAAATATTCACCTGTTACTTTTTTTGGGTATCGACGTTTCTTATTAAGGGCCTTTGGTGCGAAAATATCAACTTCCGCTCGTATTTATCCAAGTGCAAAAATTTGGTGTCCTGCTAACCTTCGTGTAGGAGATGATTCAACTATTGGTCCTTATGTTCGTGTGTACAACCAAGGTGAAATCAATATAGGTAGGCGGGTAATAGTCAGTCAGTACTCTTATATATGTGCGAGTACTCATGATTATAATGATCCCTGTCATCCATTGATATTGTCTCCAATTCTGATAGAAGATGATGTATGGATAGGCGCAGAGGCTTTTATCGGCCCAGGGGTTACTGTTAGTGAAGGAGGGGTTGTTGGGGCTAGAGCAGTTCAAACAAAAACATCTTTGTCTTGGACCGTTAATGCAGGAAATCCTTCTACTTATATTAAGGATAGAGTGAGATTTCGAGATGAAAAATAGTGCTCTTACCGTGGTTGTTTTGACATATAACGAGACTGTTCATATCAAAAGGTGTCTGTCATCTGCTTCGGGTTTGGAAGCCCGTTTTATTGTGGTTGATTCTTATTCTTCGGATGATACTAAAGAGATAGCTTTATCCTGTGGAGCCGAGGTCTATCAAAATCCATTTGTGAATCATGCTAAACAGTTCGATTGGGCGTTGAATAATTGCGAAGTGAAAACTGAATGGGTACTGAGACTGGATGCTGATGAAACTATAGATAGTATATTGGTTGCTAATATTATTGATTTTATTTCCAATGATGGATATGGAAATAATGGTGCTATTTTCCATCGTCGACATATTTTTTTAGGACGTTGGGTTTGTCATGGTGGCCGCTACCCCCTACCTATGTTACGCCTTTTTAGAAGAGGCTATGCTCACATTGAACAGCGCTGGATGGATGAGCATATTGTTCTGGATTCTGGTACATCCACTCTTTTAAAGGGTGGCTTTGCTGATGATAATCTAAATACTATTGGTTGGTTTGTTGATAAACACAATAAATATGCCACCCGAGAGATGGTGGATGTCAAACTACGAGAACTCTACCAATCTGGTTCTGAAATTACTTCTGCAACAAGTGGGGCCATTAAACTAAAACGTATCCTCAAGGAAAAATTATATATGGGGCTGCCTTATTTTATTAGGCCGGTTTTATATTTTATGTATCGATATTTTTTGCAGCTCGGTTTTCTGGATGGTGCTCGTGGTTTAGCATACCATTTTATGCAGGGGTTATGGTATCGATTTTTAGTAGATTTGAAATGTCTAGAGGTCGATCGTATCTGGGAAGATTGTACTTCAATTGAAGAGAAACATCATGCACTAGAGTTGTATTCTGGTTTTAAACTGGAGAAGCCTACTCCGTGAATATTGTCATTTATAGCCTTAACTATTCACCCGAGCTGACTGGGGTTGGCAAATATAATGGTGAAATGGCTCCTTGGCTGGTAGGGCAAGGCCATAATGTTGATGTGATTACTGCCCCTCCATATTACCCTGAATGGAAGGTTCATAATGGTTATACTGGTAGTTCATATAGTAGTGGGCAAGTTGATGGCGTGACAGTGCATCGTTGCCCGTTGTATGTACCTAAAACACCGTCTACGATTAAGCGTTTACTTCATTTGATATCTTTTTCTTGGAGTTCTGCTTGGGGGCTGTTTTCTTTGTGGAAGAAAAAGCCTGATGTGGTGTTTGTAGTTGAACCTACTCTATTTTGCATTCCCTTTGCTTTGTTGTTCTGCAAGCTTCGTGGTTCAAAAGCTATTCTGCATATTCAAGATTATGAAGTGGACGCCATGCTTGGCTTGGGAATGGCAGGAAATTCTTCTGGCCGAATTGGTCGCATGGCGTATGCTGTTGAGTCCTGGTTGATGAGGCGCTTCGATAAAGTGTCGAGTATTTCCTTTAGCATGCTGGACAAAGCCCAGAATAAGGGTGTTGAAGAATTCCGTTTATTGTTTTTCCCAAATTGGTCAGATATTTCTTTCGTGCACCCTGAAGTTGATGGCAAGGCAATGCGAAGGAAGTGGGGAGTCGGTGATGATGAGAAGGTAGTTCTCTATGCCGGGAATGTAGGAGCAAAGCAGGGGCTTGAATTGGTTGTTGAGGCCGCAGAGCGTTTTAAAACTCGAACAAATGTAAAGTTTTTTCTGGTAGGCTCCGGTGCATACGTCAGCAATTTGGTAAGGTTATCCCGTGATCGCTCATTGACTAATGTAGAATTCAAGCCATTACAAGCATGGGAAGACGTTCCAGCTATGTTGTCAATGGCTGACGTGCATTTGATTGTACAGAGAAAGGGTGCAGCTGATGCAGTATTACCTTCCAAACTCACTAATATCCTGTCGTCAGGGGGGTATGGGGTTGTCACTGCTGAGGCCCATACTGAATTGGGTAGATTGGCTGATGAATACCCAGGAATTTACACCTGTGTGGAACCAGAGAGCCTTGATGCTTTTTGTGAAGGCTTGGAAGTCGAGCTGGATCGTGCGCAAGGGGTTAATACTGTTGCGCGTGATTATGCAGAGAAAAACCTAAATAAAGACGCAATTTTGCAGCAATTTTCCTGCGATCTTGTGAAACTGTGCAATAACGTTTGAATTGATTATTGAAAGGATTTAGATATGTCCAGAAAAGTTGCTTTGATTACTGGTGTCACCGGTCAAGATGGTTCATACCTAGCGGAATTTCTGCTGGATAAAGACTATGAGGTTCATGGTATTAAACGTCGTGCATCATCATTTAATACAGAGCGTGTCGATCATATATATCAAGATCGTCATAATGAGAATGTGAATTTTTATATGCATTATGGTGATTTGACAGATACGTCAAATTTGACTCGCATTCTTAAAGAAGTTCAGCCTGATGAGGTTTATAACCTTGGTGCTCAGTCGCATGTGGCTGTATCATTTGAGGCGCCTGAATACACCGCAGATGTAGACGCTATGGGTACTTTGCGTCTTCTAGAAGCGATTCGTTTCTTGGGGATGGAAAAGAAAACTCGATTTTATCAAGCTTCCACTTCTGAATTGTATGGCCTGGTTCAAGAAATTCCTCAGAAAGAAACAACGCCATTCTACCCTCGTTCACCTTACGCTGTAGCTAAAATGTACGCTTATTGGATCACGGTAAATTACCGTGAATCGTATGGTATGTATGCGTGTAACGGTATTCTTTTTAATCACGAATCCCCCCGTCGTGGTGAAACTTTTGTAACTCGAAAAATTACTCGTGCACTCGCTAA
>Ga0193956_1000930_pt1 | contig 12241 bp, 10 predicted proteins | sample BB_7_MG_FD_140358 | JGI IMG/M metagenome (GOLD analysis project Ga0193956, IMG submission 140358) | Microbial mat bacterial communities from the Broadkill River, Lewes, Delaware, United States - BB_7_MG | ecosystem: Environmental > Aquatic > Freshwater > River > Microbial mats | place: USA...
AGCTCTTATTAGCCTTTTATTGCTAACGCAGTATAAAAAATATTAAAACAACAACAACCTAATTTTCATACAAATAAACATAAATAAAAAAATAATGGAATATAAAATATTAAAATTAGCAATAGAAAAAAATATTGCAACCATAACAATCAGTCGCCCAAAAGCAATGAATGCACTTAACACAGCATTCTTTTCAGAAATGAATAATATGCTTAATGAACTCACTAAAAATGAAGATATTAGAACATTAATAATAACAGGCGACGGCAAAGCATTTGTAGCAGGAGCAGATATTGCAGAAATGTCTAACATGAACGCCGAACAAGGAACAAAATTTTCTAAAATAGGGCAAAATGTTTTTGATAAAATAGAAGCAATGCCATTTCCAACAATAGCAGCCATAAACGGCTTTGCTCTTGGCGGTGGCTTAGAACTTACCCTCGCCTGCGACATCAGAATTGCAAGCACAAAAGCACTTATGGGACAGCCAGAAGTAAACCTCGGGCTAATTCCTGGATACGCAGGAACTCAACGACTTGCAAGACTCGTAGGAATGGGAGACGCTCTATACTTACTTTACACTGCCGACATGATTTCTGCCGAAGAGGCTCTAAGAATGAAACTTGTGCAAAAAGTTACCGAGCCAGAAAATCTTATGGAAACCGCTCTAAAAATTGCTTCGCAAATAAGTAAAAAAGGTAAAAATGCAATCAAACAAGTGAAAAAAGTTACACGAGAAGGAATAAATCTAAATTTTAACGACGGACAAAATTTAGAAGCCAAAGTTTTTGGTTCGCTTTTCGACACACAAGAAACAAAAGAGGGAATGAACGCTTTTTTGGAAAAAAGAAAACCAAACTGGTAAAAAAATTAGATTTTAATTTTTAATGTTCAGTTTTTAATTATTTTTGTATAATTTTAAAAAATATTTATAAAATTTTGCAAATAAAAAATTAACATTAAAAAAATATGAAAAATAAAATATTTATACAAATAAAACCTTCTGCAGTTCTTAAAACACAGAAGCGTTTTATTTTTATATTAATAGCCACCCTCTTTTTTCAAAACATAGCTTTTTCGCAAATAAAAATAGACTCCACCAAAATTATAAAAAGGCAGCAGGAAATAAATAAAATTGCAGTAATCAAAAACAATAATGCACTGCCAATTTACTCGTTAGACCAAAATATTTCCTATCAAAAAATTCAAAATAAGACGAACAATCTTTTTTTAGATTATCTAAAAAGATACGCCCCCGTCAGTAAATTATCCGAAAATACCGACCTCCTAATTATTTCTATTTTTGATGATAACAAATCTGAAATTGAAAAATTAGAACCATTATTTGAAAAAAAAACAATAATTCTGTGCCTTTTTGACAATTCAGAACTTATAAATAAATATAAGTTTTTAGATAACGCAAATGCAATAATTATTTCAAAAGAAAAAACAGAAATTGCACAAGACATTGTTTCTCAAATAATTTTTGGAGGAATTTCGGCTAACGGAAAATTATACAAAACCATAAATACAAAATACAAAAAAAACTTGTGTATAAAAACCAAAGGACAAATACGATTTGAATACACTATACCAGAGCAAGTTGGCTACGATTCTGCATTCCTTTATCAAAAAATTGATTCTATTGCAAATTATGGAATTTCGCAAAATGGCTATCCGGGCTGTCAAGTTTTTTTGGCAAAAGAAGGAAAAGTGTTTTTCAATAAATCCTACGGATACCACACCTACGACAGCATAATATCTGTTCAAAACACTGATTTATATGACATTGCATCGGTTACAAAAATCACCGCTCCCCTGCCCTGCCTTATGAAACTTAGCGAAGAACGCAAATTTGATTTAGACCAAAAATTTAGCAAATATTGGAAACCTTTTAGACATTCAAACAAAAAAGATTTGATAGTTAGAGATGTTCTCTGCCATCAAGGGCAACTTGTGGCATGGATTCCTTTTTGGAAAATGGCTTTAAAAGAAGACAAAACATGGAAACGACGAACTTTTAGACAAGATTCAAATCGTTACTATAATATAAAAGTGTCAGAAAATTTATATTTGCATAGAAAATTTTATAAAAAAGTTTATAAGAAAATAAAAAAATCACAACTGTTGGAAGAAAAAAAATACAAATATTCCGATATGTCATTTTATTTATATCCCAAAATAATAGAAAAAATTACTGGCGAAAATTACGAAACCTATCTTTACGAAAATTTTTACACTCCACTTGGAGCAAACTCTGTAAGCTACAATCCGATAGAAAAATATAATAAAAACGAAATTGTGCCAACCGAAAACGACCGTTTTTTTAGAAAAGAACAAATCCACGGCAGAGTTCACGACGAAGGAGCAATTCTTTTGGGAGGAATTTCAGGACATGCAGGCATTTTTGCAAATGCCAACGACCTTGCCAAAATTATGCAAATGTATCTCAACGACGGCGAATACGGTGGCAAAAGATATTTGCAAGAAGCAACTCTAAAAGAATGGACAAGCTATCAGTTTGAAGAAAATGAAAACAGGCGAGGAATTGGATTTGACAAACCTATGTTAGAAAACAAACAAAATGGAACGCCTTCGCCAGACGCAAGCCGTGAAAGTTTTGGGCATACTGGCTTTACAGGGACTTTTGTTTGGGCTGACCCCGAAAATGATTTGTTAATCGTATTTCTCTCAAACAGAGTATTTCCAACAAGAGAAAACAAAAACTTGTGGCGAAAAAATATCCGAACATCAATTCATCAAGAACTTTATGACCAGTTAAAAAAATAATTTTTTATGAGAAGAAAAGACCGAGAAATAAAAAACTACGACCAATTATTAGAAATTTTATCCCAAGCAGACACTTGCAGGCTGGCTTTTTCTAACGATAATATTCCGTATATTGTGGCAATGAATTATGGCTTTGTTGAAGGAGAAAAAACTGTATTGTATTTTCATACAGCAAAAAAGGGCAAAAAACTTGATATGCTTGCAAACAATAATTATGTTTGTTTTCAGGTAGATACAAACCATAATTTGATTTCTGGCGACAAAGCCTGCGACTACACCATGACTTTTAAAAGCATTGTTGGCTACGGAAATATTGAAATTGTGGACGAAAAAAATGAGAAAATTTTAGCTCTAAATAAAATAATGCAGCATTATACAGACAAAAAAGTTTGGGAATATCCCGACAGAATGCTAAATGCAACTTGCATTCTCAAACTCACTGTTACTGAAATGACTGGCAAGGCTTTACAACAATAACTTATATTTTTGTTTGTAAAAATTCCAAAATTTGTGCAGCCGTTATGCTTTTTTGTTCTTCCGACGAAATTGTTGCTTCACCATCTTTATTTTGAGTTCCATAAGAGCCAAATTGTGAGTGATTTCCACCTTCTATCAAATAAAATTCGGTGTCTGCTGGCAGTAAATTTTTTGTGTCCTCAATATCTTGGGGAGTTGAAAGTCCGTCCTCCGATGCATGAATTGATAACACAGGAATTTCAAATTCGCTAATGTCGTCTGCTTTTGCAGGATACGATGCCAATAAAACTAAACCAGAAAAAACATCTTCATTTTTCTTTAATGCCCTAACTGCCATTGTGCCTCCGAGCGAATGCCCCATAATTATCCATTTTTTCATTTTCCTCAAATCATCTTCAATAAGATTAACACCTCTTTGTGGCGAAAAAACTGCTAAGTCGGAAGGCATTTTTACAATTATAATATAATATTTTGCAGCCAAAGGTGTTAGCAAAGGAATATATGCCTCTGGTTCTACCAAACCACCTGGGTAAAACATTATTCCAACAGTTTCGGTTGAAATAGCTGCCGGAATTAATTCAATGTATTTTTTATTATTTTCTACGGCTACATTATAAAAACTATCTTCCTCAAAATCAGCATTTTTTGAGCAAGAAAAAAGTGTTAAAACAAATCCTAAAAATAAAATTATGTGAAGTTTTTTCATAAAATTGATTAGTTTATGTTTTTTTGTTTTGCAAATATAATTAATTTGAAAAACTATTTGGTAATAAAATCCAATTCTGTTTTGTTTCTTTATAAATAAAAAAATTGCCAAAGTTTTTAAAGCTTTGGCAAAGTTATATATTTTATTATAATTTATTTCATATAAGGATAAGTGAAATCGTTGTAAGGCACAAATGTTTCTTTAATATTTCGTGGTGATGCCCAGCGAATTAAGTTAAGACTTGAACCAGCTTTGTCGTTTGTTCCTGAGCCTCTTGCACCGCCAAATGGTTGTTGTCCTACTACGGCACCTGTTGGCTTGTCGTTGATGTAAAAATTACCAGCAGCATTTTGAAGTCTGTCGGTTGCGTAATTTACAATATTTCTATCTTTTGCAAAAATTGCTCCTGTTAGTGCGTAAGGAGAAGTTTCATCACAAAGAGTTAGGGTATCCTCAAATTTGTCGTCTTCGTAAACATAAACAGTCATCACAGGTCCAAAAATTTCTTCTTCCATTGTTACAAAATGTGGGTCGGTTGTAACAATTAGAGTTGGCTCAATAAAGTAACCCACTGACTTATCGTAACCTCCACCAATAACTATTTCTGCTTTATCAGATTTTTTTGCTTGGTCAATATAGTTTGAAATACTATCAAAAGCAGCTTCGTCGATTACAGCACCCATAAACATAGAAAAATCTTGCACATCACCCATTTTTATTGTAGCAACATCTTTTTTCACTCTGTCAAGCACGTCTGCCCAAAGCGATTTTGGAATATAAGCTCGTGATGCTGCCGAACATTTTTGTCCTTGATATTCAAAAGCTCCTCTTGTAATATTTACTGCAATATTCTCAGCATCAGCTGTATTGTGTGCAAAAATAAAATCTTTACCACCAGTTTCTCCAACAATTCTTGGATAAGAAACATAATTATCAATATTTGATGCAATTTGTTTCCACATTGTTTTGAATGTTGAAGTAGAGCCTGTAAAGTGAATACCAGCAAAGTCTTTGTGTCCAAATACTTCTTTACCAACAACCGAGCCTTTACTTGGAATAAAGTTGATAACTCCGTCTGGCAAGCCTGCTTCTTTATAAAGTTGCATTAAGTAATATCCTGAAAGCATAGCAGTTGTTGCTGGTTTCCAAACTATTGTATTACCCATCATAGCAGGAGCTGTTGATAAATTTCCTGCAATAGAAGTAAAGTTAAATGGAGAAACTGCAAATACAAATCCTTCTAATGGTCTGTATTGTAGTCTGTTTAATTGTCCTTTTGGAGATTCTGGCTGGTTGCTGTAAATCTCAGACATATATTTAACGTTGAAATTGAAAAAGTCCACAAGTTCGCAAGCTGAATCAATTTCTGCTTGAAGTGGAGTTTTACTTTGGTTAAGCATAGTTGCAGCATTCAGCACTTGACGATATTTTGTAGAAAGCAATTCAGCAGCTTTTAAAAAGATTGCAGCTCTATCTTGCCAAGGCATATTTTCCCACTGTTTTTTTGCTTCCATTGCAGCATCAATTGCCATTTGAATTTCTTTTGGTCCAGCAATATGATAAGTAGCAAGCACATGACTGTGTTTGTGTGGCATAACAACTTTGCCAGTGTTACCAGTTTTTATTTCTTTTCCTCCAATAATTATTGGAATTTCAACTTGCATATTAGACTGCTTGTCTAATTCTTTTCTTAAACATTCAACTTCTTTACTGCCTGGTGCATAGTTCATTACAGGCTCATTTTTTGCAACATTAAAATTATACAAATAATTGTTCATTTTGTTAGGTTATTAGTTTATTAGTTTAATTGTTTATTGTTTTACTAATGTATATAGATTTGTGAATAAATAGTAAATATGTTTAAATAAGAGTTTCAAAAATAGAAAAAATATTTGGATAAAAAAATTGATTTTTATCACTCGTTTACATGTTTAAATTTGTCTTTTTTTCAATTTTGTTTGAGTAATATATTTCATTTTTTATTTACTCATTTATTCTTTATATTATTTTTAGTGTATATATAGTTCTCTACTTTAACAGAAGTGCTTTCTTCTAAAAATTGTATTAATTTTTTACTATCTTTTTTCATAAATTGAATAGGTATACTTATATTTTCTTGTGTTTTAGTAATAATAACCATAACTAATGACTTTGTATTAGCAACTATTACAATTATTACCCCCAAAAAGAATAACACATATAAAGAAATATAAGATAACATTGTATTTTGAAAATATATAATACTTGATAACCGTTCTTCTGTTGTATTAACTATTATTAAAAATAAGAAAAATAATGAGATTACAATACCAATACAAGTTACTAAAAACCTTCTTTTTACAGTCCTTGCTTTTCTAAATTCAATACTGTAAATCTCATTATTTCCTATTTTTCTAAGGTTTACACCATCATTAAATATGCTTATTCCATATTTATCTATTTCAAATTTTTCTGTTTTAATTATATCATCGTCTATTGTCATATTACAAATTGATTAGGATATGTTTTTTCAATTTTATTTAATAAACTTTTTTATCATTGGTTTTAATGTAAGTCCCTGAATAACAATAGAAAATATTACAACAATATATGTAACTGTAAGAATAAGCTCATTTTGCATACTTTGTGTCAAACTTAATGCAAGTGCAATAGAAATTCCTCCTCGCAGTCCTCCCCAAGTCATTATCAAACTGGTTTTTGGAACTAAATCTAACCTTTTTTTGAAAAATTTTATTGGCAAAGAAAGAACAGCATAGCGAGCAACTAATACAATAGGAATTGCAATTATTCCTGCTATAATATATTTGCCATCAAAGGTTAAAATCATTAATTCTAAACCTATTAACACAAATAAAACAGCATTAAGTATTACGTCAATTATTTCCCAAAACTTATCCAAGTAGCGTTCTGTTTCGTCGGAAAGTGCAGATTCTCTTGCTTTATTTCCAATAAATAAGCCTCCTACAACAACGGCAAGTGGTCCGGAAAAATGCAACGTGTGTGCAAGCCAATAAACTCCCATAACCATTGCAAGTGTTATAATAATTTCGGTTTCGTAATGGTCTATACTTTTGAGCATTAGGTAAACCAAATAACCTATTACGCCTCCAAGAACAATGCCACCCACCACTTCTTTGGCGAAAAGAACTGCGATGTGGCTAACAGTAGCTTCTTGTATTCCTGCTTTTGCTATTCCAAAAATTGTTATAAAAACTACAAGTGCTACTCCATCATTAAAAAGAGACTCTCCTACAATCTTTATTTCAAGGCTTTTAGGTGCTTTTGCTTCTTTCAAAATTCCAAGAACTGCAATAGGGTCGGTAGGTGAAATTATTGCTCCAAAAAGTAGTGCATAAATATAATCTATTGGTAAACCTATGAGCATTAACATATAATAAAAAAGCGTGCCTACGATAAATGTGGACAATATAACCCCAACGGTAGAAAATATTATTATAGGTCCACTTTGCTTTTTGAGTTTATCCATATTAATATGTAAAGCTCCTGCAAAAAGCAAAAAACTTAGCATTACATCAAGTAAAATTGTTTTAAAATCTATACCTGTTACAAAATTATGGCTAAATTCTGATATTTTTTCGTTAAAACTGCCTACAATTAAAAAACCAGCTGTAAAAAATATAGAAATAACCAACAAACCAATGGTGCTCGGAAGTTTTAAAAATTTTATATTTATAAAACCAAATAAAGCCGCAAGCACAATTAATACTGTTATTATAGTTAATAATTCCATTTGATAATTAATTTGTAATTTGTAAAAATTAGATAATTGTTTTTTATGTAAATACTAAAAAAATTGAATTACAAAAATAGAAATAAATTATTATTTTATGCTAAAAATTGAAAATTTAAACTAAAATTAGTAATTTTGCAAACAATAAAACATAAACACCTAAAAAAATATGACAAATAAAGCAATGCTAATTATCCTTGACGGATACGGAATTGGCGACAAATCAAAATCTGATGCAATAGCACAAGCAGAAACTCCATTTATAGATAGTTTAAAACAGAATTATCCTAATTCTCAACTACTTACACACGGCGAAAACGTAGGTTTGCCAGACGGAGTTATGGGAAATTCGGAAGTAGGACACATGAATATTGGTGCAGGTCAGGTGATATTTCAAGACCTTGTGAAAATAAATAAAGATGTAAAAACTGGTGAAATAGCTAATAATAAGATACTTAAAAAGGCTTTTAATTATGCAAAAGAAAACAACAAGGCTGTTCATTTTCTTGGTCTTGTTTCTGACGGAGGAGTGCATTCTATGAATACCCACCTTTACAAACTTTGTGATATTACAAAAAATTATGAGCTTGAAAAAGTCTATATCCACGCACTTACCGATGGTAGAGACACCGACCCAAAAAGTGGACTCGGATTTATTAAAGAACTACAAGCACATCTTGACAAGTCTAACGGCGAAATTGCCACTGTTACAGGCAGATACTTTACAATGGACAGAGACAAACGCTGGGACAGAATAAAAATTGGCTACGATGCACTTGTTAGCGGAATTGGCGAAAAAAGCACTGATGTAATAAAATCAATAAAAGTAGCTTATAATCAAGATATTACAGACGAATTTATTAAACCAATAATAAAAGTTGATTCGCAAAATAATCCTGTTGGAAGCATACAAAAAGACGATGTTGTTATCTGCTTTAACTACCGAACTGATAGGCTCAGACAAATTACAACCGCTCTGACTCAACAAGATATGCCAGAAAACGGACTCGCCACCCTCCCACTCCACTACTGCACAATGACAAAATATGACGATAATTTCAAAAAATTGAATATAATTTACGAAAAACCAAATATTCAAAACACTTTTGGCGAAATTGTCTCAAAAAATGGTTTAAAACAACTACGAATTGCCGAAACTGAAAAATATTCTCACGTAACATTCTTCTTTTCAGGAGGAAGAGAAGACGAATTTGAAGGCGAAAAACGAATTTTAATAAATTCGCCCAAAGTGGCAACCTACGATTTGAAGCCCGAAATGAGTGCCTATGAAGTTAAAGACCAAGTTATTACAGAACTAAACAAAAACGAACACGATTTTGTTTGCCTAAATTTTGCAAACGGCGACATGGTTGGGCATACCGGAATATACGAAGCTATCCTGCAAGCCGCCAACCACGTGGACAACTGCGTAAAAGAAGTTGTAGAAACAGCTCAAAAAAACAACTATTCTGTTGTAATTATTGCAGACCACGGAAATGCAGATTTTGTTATGAACGCAGACGGTTCGCCAAATACTGCACATTCCTTAAATCCAGTGCCTTGCATATTGATACCAAATTCTAAATTTGATGCAAAAGAAATTAATCTTAAAAATGGAATTTTGGCAAATGTTGCACCAACTCTCTGTAAATTAATGAACTTAGAACAACCAAAAGAAATGACCGAAGAAAGTCTTTTCTAAATTAATTATAAATTATTATAAATAAAAAGAAAAATAACCAAGCATATATAATATTTTTCTACTAAAATAAAATATTTAAAAAAAATAAAAAAGTTTGCTTCTTTTTGAAGCGAGCTTTTTTTATATTTGCAAAAAATTTAAAAACAAATAATTAAGTAGATTCAAAAAATAACTTATACATTAAAAAAGTGTAAAATAATTTTTAATTCTTAATTTATAATTCATAATTTATTTAATATGGCACTTTTTGGAATTTTCAACAAAAAAAAGAAAGAAAAATTAGACGAAGGTTTAGAAAAAACAAAACAGAATGTTTTTCAAAAGCTAACAAAAGCAGTAGCAGGAAAAACAACCGTAGATGACGACGTGCTTGACGAATTAGAAGAAGTGCTAATAACTTCTGACGTAGGAGTAGCTACAACCGTTAAAATTATTGAAAGAATAGAAGCAAGAGTTGCAAAAGATAAATATCTTAATACCAAAGAATTAGATATAATCTTAAAAGAAGAAATTGCAAGTTTGCTGGGCGAAAATAATTCAAATAATTTCAATCCAAGCTTTGAAACCAAAGACGGTAATCCGTATGTAATTATGGTTGTAGGCGTAAATGGAGTTGGAAAAACCACCACAATAGGAAAACTCGCATACCAATTTAAAAACTCTGGCAAAAAAGTATATCTTGGAGCAGCAGACACATTTAGAGCAGCCGCCGTTGACCAAATAGAAATTTGGAGCAAACGAGTAGATGTGCCTCTTGTAAAACAAGCCATGGGAACAGACCCAGCATCAGTAGCTTTTAAAGCAGTAAAAGAAGCAAAAGAAAATAACGCAGACGTAGTAATTATTGATACAGCCGGACGGCTACACAACAAAATAAATTTGATGAACGAACTTTCTAAAATCAAGAGAGTTATGCAAAAATTTATTCCAGACGCACCACACGAAGTCCTTCTCGTTCTTGATGGCTCTACCGGACAAAACGCCTTTGAACAAGCCAAACAATTTACCAAAGCAACAGAAGTAACAGCAATGGCTCTAACAAAATTAGACGGAACTGCAAAAGGTGGTGTAGTTATTGGAATATCAGACCAATTTAAAATACCTGTAAAATATATCGGAATTGGCGAACAAATGGAAGACCTGCAAATATTTAATAAAGAAGAATTTGTTGACTCCCTTTTCGGAAATTAATCATAAACTTAAACCATAAAAAAACATAATGAAAACAAAAGTTAAAATTTACCTAACCGTAGTAATAGCAATAATATTTACTTTGCAAAGTTGCCAACCAGACGAAACATATACCAGAATATCTGGCGAAACACAAGGCACAACCTACAACATTATTTACAACAAAAGTGAAATGCTAAAACATGAAATAGACTCACTGTTGCACAATTTTGACAAATCTTTATCAACCTATATAGACGGAACAATTATTAGTAAAGTAAATAATAATGAACAAGTTGAACTTGATGAATATTTCATTTCTGTTTTTAATAAATCAATGGAAATTTCAGAAAAAACCGATGGAATGTTCGACATAACAGTTGCTCCACTAATAAATGCCTACGGCTTTGGCTTTACCGAAGAAACTGGCGTAAGCGACACAATTATAGATAGCTTGCTACAATTTGTAGGCTTTGATAAAATAAAATTAGAAAATAATAAAATAATAAAAACAGACCCAAGAGTAATGATTGATTGCAACGCCATTGCACAAGGCTATGCAGTAGATATTGTTGCAAATTTTTTAGACAAAAAAGGTTGCAACAATTATATGATTGAAATAGGAGGAGAGCTAATTACCAAAGGAAAAAATGAATTTGGAGAAAATTGGAAAATTGGAATTGACAAACCAATAGAAGGTAGCGATACACAAAACAGAGAAATACAAACGATTGTTACAATAAGCGACAAAGCAATGGCAACCTCAGGAGACTACCGACGATACAAAGTAAAAGACGGTATAAAATATTCGCACTCCATAAACCCCAAAACAGGTAAAACAGCAAAAGATAATTTACTAAGCGTTACAATACTTGCAGAAGATTGTATGACCGCCGACGGATATGCAACTGCCTGCATGATAGTAGGTTTAGAAAAAGCAAAAAAAATAGTAGAAGATAATGAAGACATGGAAGCATACTTTATTTATTCTGATAACAAAGGAGAATATCAAATTTATTTTACAGAAGGTTTTAAAGAATTTATTTTAGAATAAAAAAATGATTACTAATAAAAAAATAGCAATAATAGGAGGCGGAAATCTTGGCTCTTCGGTGGCTTATGGGCTTCTCAAAAAAAATATTAAGCCAGAAAATATAATAATAACACGTAGAAAAATAGAACTACTCTCCGATTTGAAAAATAAGGGAGTGAATACGACAGATAATAATATAGAAGCAGTTAGCAAATCAGAAATTATTATTATTGCAGTAAAACCTTATAATTTTGAAAATGTTTTATTAGAAATAAAAAACAAATTAAATCCAGAAAAACACCTACTAATTTCATTAGTTAGCAAAGTATCCATAAGCGATATACAATCTACTATTGATAAAAAAATACCAATATTTAGAGCCACACCAAACACCGCAATCGCAGTAAACGAATCTATGACCTGCATATCGCAACAGCTTGCAAATCAAAAACAAATAGCAGTTGTAGAAAACCTTTTTAATATGCTTGGCGAAACTCTTTTAATCAACGAAGAAATGAGCAATGCCTCCACTGTTCTTGCTGCCTGCGGAACAGCTTTTGCTATGCGATTTATTAGAGCAATGGTTCAGGGAGGAATAGAAATAGGCTTTAG
>Ga0193956_1000931_pt1 | contig 12240 bp, 14 predicted proteins | sample BB_7_MG_FD_140358 | JGI IMG/M metagenome (GOLD analysis project Ga0193956, IMG submission 140358) | Microbial mat bacterial communities from the Broadkill River, Lewes, Delaware, United States - BB_7_MG | ecosystem: Environmental > Aquatic > Freshwater > River > Microbial mats | place: USA...
AAATTTTTGCTATTTACTAAAAGATGCAGTATTTTCTCGCCTCCCAATAAAATAATAAAAAACAATTAATAACCTATTAGATTATCAAGAGAGAACAACATGCCCTTACATACTAACGCCCTTAAATGGTGGAGTGTGCCCGGTTTGCTGCTATTGCCGGTTACAGCCAATGCCGATACGTTAAATGGTGCAAATACTGCGTGGATTTTGACATCTACCGCACTGGTTTTATTTATGACTCTACCGGGATTATCGCTGTTTTATGCAGGATTGGTCAGGTCAAAAAACGTACTGTCCGTTCTGATGCAGTGTTTTGCTATTGCCTGTATGGCGTCTATTTTATGGCTGGTGGCTGCTTATAGCTTAAGTTTTGCTGATGGCAGTCCCTTCATTGGAGATTTGAGTAAAGCGTTGTTATTCGGTGTCAGTAGTGACTCTCTCAGTGGTGATATCCCTGAAACACTGTTCTTTATGTTCCAGATGACCTTTGCCATTATTACACCGGCCTTAATTGTGGGTGCTTTTGCTGAGCGGATGAAGTTTTCATCGATGATGATTTTTAGCGGGCTTTGGTTGTTGACGGTTTATGCACCTGTATGTCACTGGGTATGGGGTGGTGGCTGGCTCAGTAGTCTGGGTAGCCAGCAACAGGGGGTGTTAGATTTTGCCGGAGGTATTGTTGTTCATATTACAGCGGGTATTGCAGCGCTAGTGGCTGCATTGGTTATCGGTAATCGCAATGGATTTCCGACAACACCAATGCCACCGCACAACCTGACTATGACAGTAACCGGTGCCGGCATGTTGTGGGTTGGCTGGTTTGGGTTTAATGCAGGCAGTGCATTAAGCGCTAGTGGTGATGCATCAATGGCTATGCTGGTCACTCATATTTCAGCGGCAGCAGGCTCACTGGCATGGATGGGTGTTGAGTGGGTTAAGTTTGGCAAACCGAGCGTGCTGGGTATTGTGACAGGCATGGTAGCCGGTCTTGGCACCATCACGCCATGTTCTGGTTATGTTGGGCCAGGTGGCGCAGTAGTGATTGGCCTGTTAGCGGGCATTATTTGTTTTTATGCCACTCAATTGATTAAACGAAAGTTTGTTATTGATGATTCTTTAGATGTTTTTCCCGTTCATGGTGTTGGCGGTATTATCGGGACATTATTTGCGGGAATTTTTGCTTCTTCCGAGCTGGGATGGTTTAGCGGGCAAGGCTTGGCCGAGGGTGTCACTATTGCCGATCAGCTTGGTGTGCAATTTATTGGTGTAGTCGCCACGATTGTCTATACCGGTGTTGTAAGCTTTATTTTACTGAAAATCACAGGCGCCTTGACTAATGGCATTCGCGTTAGCGCTGATACTGAAACCCAAGGGCTTGATTTAGTGCTACACGAAGAAACGGGTTATAAACTATAACGGCTTACTTGAACTGGCCTGTCTGGGGCGATAATAAAACCTCAGGCAGGATTGACTAACCTCTATGTTTCTTTTTTATCACAGGTGATTCATTGCTTTCATTATTAACACTGTATTTACTGGGTGTAGGCAGTTTATCACTGGCGATGGGTATCCAGATTATAATACTGCCCTGGCTTGCAGTAGATGCACTAGCGCTGGCGCCTGATTGGGTTGGTTGGATACAGGCGGCAGTGTTAATTCCTAATTTATTATTGTTACTTTTTGCCGGTGCAGTTGTTGATCGCCGTCGTGGTTTATCTGTCATGCCGCTCGTGTTAGGTATATTAGCGCTAGCGCACAGTACACTGTACTTGATGTTAAATTTGCACTGGCTCTCATTTATTACGTTGTTTATCTATGCAATTTGTGTGGGGGCAATACAGGGCGTTATACAACCTTGGCGAGAGTACTTACTATCGCAATTAGACGTGCAGCAATTACAATCTGTTATTGCTAAAAGCAGTTTATGCCAGTATGCAGGGCAGGCCATAGGCATTATGGCGGCTATTTTTCTTCACGTGATTGGTATAAAAATACTGTTGCTGGCACAGATAATTATTGTTATTTGTGCCGGTATTTTTTTCTGGTGCTTACAGCGTCGTTTAGCGACTGATCGAAGCACAGACAATCAAGCAAGCAATAGCACTGTTGTGATGCCGCTGATTGTCACACTTAGAGATGGCTTAATATCCACGTGGCGACAGCCTACTTTACGTCATTTAATTGCCTTTATCAGCTTTAATGGCTGCTTTCATATTGGTGTTTTTGTAGTGGCACTGCCCTTGTTGGTAAGAGATATTTATGCAAAAGATCTCGCCTTTTATGCAGGTTTACAGTTGGCATTTATCAGTGGCACCATTGTTGCCACTATTGCAATTTTACGCAGTGCTGAGGTGGCATTTCCCGGCCGTCGGTTGCTGTTTAGTTTGCTCTACAGCGGTATTATTTTATTGGGGATTAGTGCTAAACCTACGGTTGTGGGTGTTGTAATGTTGACTTTTTTTTGGGGGCTTGTAGCGGGCGTTTCATCGAATATGGGTCGAGCGATTTTGCAGGCTTTTAGCGTGAGCGCCTATCGTGGACGCAGTATTTCTATTTATCAATTGGCACTATTTGGAGCAGCGCCCATTGGCGCGCTAGTAGCCGGTTATGCTATTGCAAGCATTGGTGTGTTGGCCGTGCTTAAGGTCAGTGGCATAATCAGCATACTCATGTTTGCGGCCTCACTGCTGACCAAGCCATTGTGGGCGGTAGAGTCGGCTGAGCTACGGCTTGATAAACAGCTGCCGGAAGGCAAGCAGACTTGCGGTGACAGCGACATTAAGTGATTCCACACCATTATTCATAGGGATAGACAAGGTTTTATCACATAGCTGCATAATGCTATCGCTGATCCCTTCGGTTTCATTGCCAAGCACGTATACACTAAAGGTATCTGTTGTGGCGTCACTAATAACAGTGGTGCCGTAAGAGGATAACCCATAGACCACTGCTCCTTGAGTTTGGCAGTCTTTTAGTGCTTCTTGCAGTGACTCGCAGCGTAACACAGGTGCTTTAAACAAGGTGCCAGCACTGGCTTTTATCACCAGCGAGTCGAGTTTTGCGCAACCCTTTTCAGGTATTAATAATCCATCGATATAACCTGCTGCTACTGAGCGAATAATCATGCCGACGTTTTGAGGGGTTGTAATGCGATCTAGTGCGAGCAGTGTGCACTGTTTAGGTTTGTTCGCCAGAAATTCGCGATAGGACTGATGGTTAGGTGAGCAAACGTCAATACAAACCCCTTGGTCTTGTTTACCATTTTTTGAGATGCGCGATAGTGCTTGCCGTGGGTGATAAACAACCTCAACCCCACGGCTATTGGCGTGCTCAATAATTGTATCGAGAATAGGCGCGTGTTTATTGGATTGCGCAAGATGTAAACGATAAATCTCTAAGCTGGGGTCAGCGAGGATTTCAAGTACCGGTTTGCGGCCAAATACCGTAATGATTTTGCTGAATAATTGTTTCTTTTGGCGATATTCTAGAGAGTCTTGAGGCATGATTAAACGGCTAAAAGCGGTAGTATAATGCTCATGCACCAACATACACAATAAAATTATACAACTTTAGCCGTTGCTTTTCTCAAATGCTGGTTATTACTTTCTTAAATAGCAGTCTTCGTCATTTTCAAGTAATGCTTTTAAGACGTGGCTGCGACTAATAAGGCCAACTAATTTCCCGTTGTCGACAACCGGATAGTTTTTTGGTTTATTGGTTAAAATCTTTTGTGCAATTTCAACAATAGATGTTTCTGGGCCGACAGTGAGCACCTCACGCTGCATAACCTTTGCAACTGCTGATGGTTCCTCACAATAAAAGGCATCGTTGAGCATTTCTTTAATGCAATCTTGTTCTGATAAATAGCCGACAACGGTTGATGTAGCGTCGATAACGGGAACGCCAATGACGCCAAATTTGAGCAGTATTTCTACAGCATCTTTAACGTTACTATCCGCAGTGACAGCATGAGGATCGTGATCCATATAATCTGCAACGAGAATGGAGTGCATAGTGGGTTACTCCTTAGATGAGTGGTGTATTATTGTTTTAAGACTATTGTTACCGCTATTATGGCTGCTGTCCAGTAGAGTATGAAATAGCTTGTCACTATGGCACTGATAAAACCTTTGTTGCATTTTAAGCGCTATTTTGGCAGAGCGCACAGTAGCGTTTAACCGCATTGGCATAGCCCATTCGTAGAGCGTCGATTGTGAGAGCATGCCCAATAGACACTTCAGCAATATGAGGTATGGTTAGAAATACCTTTAAGTTATCAAGGCTAAGGTCGTGGCCAGCATTAATGCCTAATCCAAGTTCATGAGCCTTAGCGGCTGCTTTTTGGTACGACTGAAATAAACGCTCAGCTGTGTGTGATTCTGTCGTTCTATAGAGATGAGCGCTCTCGGCAAATGGGCCAGTATAAAGCTCAATTCTGTCGGCCTTGCTCTGTTTAGCCAGCTGAATCTGTTCGGTGTCTGGGTCCATAAACAAACTGACTCTTACTCCCCAGTCGTGTAACTGTTTTATAACAGGGGTAAGATCATTCGCTGATTGCTTCAGATTAAAGCCATGATCAGAGGTCAATTGTTGATCTGTATCTGGTACTAGCGTTGCCTGAGTTGGTTTGGCTTGCTTAACCAGCGCCATAAAACCTGGATAGTCGCCATTGGCGGCTGCAAAGGGGTTGCCTTCTATATTGAATTCAATCTCGGGGTAGTCTTGCAAAAACAGTGCTAGCTCACCAATATCGGTGGCTCGAATATGGCGTTGATCAGGGCGGGGGTGAACGGTGATACTACGTGCACCCGCCTCAATACTGGTACGTGCAAATTCAATCAGCGATGGTGTGTTACCCTCGCGAGAATTTCGCAGTAAGGCGACTTTGTTAATGTTAACGCTGAGAATTGTTGCCATAATTTATCTACCATTACACGAATTTATGCCTGCGATAATATTATCGCAGGCATAAATTTTATGGTAGCTTTTTATTTAATGTGTCTTTTAACTTATGGTGCTTTAGCAGGTTCAACTCTTTTGGCATGCGTAATAATGATGGGTGTTTTAGGCACGTTGGCGTATTGTTTGAATTGTCCTGTGCGCTGTCTGGCTGCTTTGTCGACAATATCCATCCCGGCAATGACTTTACCAAACACACTGTAGCCAGGTCTTCCGGGTCTGCCATCAAGGTTGGCATTATCAACGAGGTTGATAAAAAACTGTGAGCTGGCGCTATCGGGCTGTGGCAGTCGAGCCATTGAAATAGTGGCTCTCTTATTCCCTACGCCATTATTTGATTCATTGATAATGGGCGACCGGTTAGGCTTTTTAACCATCTTTTCATTAAACCCGCCTCCTTGAATCATAAATCCTGGAATGACACGGTGAAAGATAGTGCCGTCATAAAAACCACTGTCGATATATTCTAGAAAATTTGCCACACTCACTGGTGCTTTTTCATCGTAAAGCTCAAGTGTAATATCACCGAGAGATGTTTGGAGAACCACTTGCGTTTTGGCGTAAGAGTGCACTCCGGTTGAGAGTAAACCAAGAAACAGTAAGGCTGTAAAACTATAGCGTATAAGGCGCGTTGAAAATGATACTGGCATATAACTACCTTCATATAAGTATGATGAAAAAATAAACGGAAATACGTGATTATGCCCACTCAGAGTAGCGGCGTTTCATTTTCAACCTAGGAACTACCAGTGTGAGTAGAACACCCAGAAAGACTGCACAGGCACCGTAAACGAAAAAGGTATTGCGTTCACTTTGTTTGAGGCCTTGGTTCTCAGCGCGAAGAATATCCAGCTCGGTTTGTAACATCTGGTGTTTTTTAGCCAATTCTTGCAGTCTGCGGTTGGTATCAACTGCACTAGAGGAAATAGCTTTAAGTGACTGTAGCTCATTTAATGCGCTACTTGCTTTACTCGACTGTTGATTAAGGCTGTTTTTAGCCGCGCCAAGGTCATTGTTCAGTTCATCAAATGATGTTTTAAGCTGCTCGTGTTGCAATTGTAGTTTTTCTAATTGTTGTCGCGTAGCAGACAGCAATACAGAGGCGGTTGGTTTTTTCGATAAGTACTGGTTGCGTACCCAACCAGTAATACCACTACTGGTGCGAATTTTACTCCAGGCGCGATCGCTGCTTTGCTCTAAAAAAGTGACTCGTGTTCCACTGGGCAGTCCTTTATGAAGGATAGCAAATTTATTGCTCATCCCTTTTCTGACAGGCACTAAAACCTTGTCAGAGATATAGCGATCCTGGGCGTACACTGAGCTGCAAAATACCAAGCAAAGAATAAGTAAAAAAGAGTGCTTAAGCGCGGTCATTGTTATATCTATCCATCAATTTATCTATCGCGTAGTTTACTCTAAAGCGTATTTAGCCAGTGTCGACTGTATCAAAGAATAATTGATAACTGTGCAAACATGACTAAATTAAGCGCAATTATGTAAGAGTAAAAACGCTTGTACTTAAGGCAATACTTTTTTAAAGGGTTTAATCTCTACATTTTTATAGACACCCGCAAGCGCATAAGGATCTTCTTTGGCCCAGGATTGAGCGGCCGCTAGTGAATCAAACTCCGCAACAATCAAACTACCACTAAAACCGGCGACCCCTGGGTCATTACTATCAATAGCGGGGAAGGGGCCCGCCACAAGCAAGCGACCTTCGTCGAGCAATTTTTGTACTCGCTCCAGGTGAGCAGGGCGCACTGGCGCTCTTAACGGCAAGCTGTTTTCAATATCTTCGCAGTAAAATGCATACCACATAAATTGATCCTTTAGTGAGCGATTGAGTGGCCGAGCGCTGTTATTGCAGGCCAGCATCTATTTATTACGTGTGCCAGAGGGCTTTTTGTACACATAATCCGGGGCTAGCTTAATGTTGAATGAGAATATCTTCAAGCTCTAAGTGCGTAAGGTTTTTAATTTGCCTAAAGAGGTAAAATAAGGCAAAAACACTAATAATCATTGCTGGCACAGCAATTACAGGAAAGCTCAATGCATTCATTTTGCCCAATTCAGCATTAAATGCTTCTGTGCCCGGGGGGCTGACCAAAATCACCTTTGCCAGGATGTAATTGAGTATTGACGATACAATAAATGAGAGTGATAGTAGATAAGAGGCGTTGATCAACACGCGTTCAAATTGCTGCTCGTTGTTATAATCTTTCAATGCGCAGGAGACTTTTTCTGTCTGCATTATGTTTTCGTTATACAAAAACGTTTTAACCAGTGGATATCGTGTTTTCAATGATATCAATGTGATAATAGCCAGTAAGCCAGGTATAGCGGCCTCTTTGATGGCAATGTATTCTGGCGGCAATTTCAGCAGCGTCATACCCCCGGTTAGCATTATACTAACAACCCCTATGGCGGAAATAATATTAAACTTCCGTGTTCGAACAAAATCGTTCAAGCCATAGATAAGAGGAAAGCTCAGGGCAATAACAATCGCCCACTGTGTACCTAAATCTTCCGGGCCGCTAAATTTCGTTAAAATAACGGTAGGAATGAGAATGTTAATGAGAATATTGACTAAGATATTCTCTTTTTTCGGTGATTTTGCTTGTGTCATCATACTTCTCGGGGATAATGCAGTGATGCTTTACTGATTATGACTTACTTTTCATTACGTTAGTTCAAATAAGTGAGTCTACATAAGGTGGAGTTTACGCAATTGTAGCATCGAAAGGCAAAGTATTTGACACACTCAATTTATGATTTGCATACTCATAGCCACTGTTCTGATGGTGAATTGACCCCAACAGCGCTTGTTGAGGCCGCTAAAGCTCGAGGTGTTAGCGTATTAGGACTGACAGACCACGATACCGTAGCGGGTGTTAGTGAAGCGTACGATGCAGCCAATGGCGATATAGATATAGTTGCTGGTATTGAGCTTTCCTGCCTTTGGAAGGGGCGCAATATCCATATTGTCGGGCTGAATATTGATATTGAAAACCCCGTGCTAAGTGCCGGTATTGAACAGCAGGGTAAAGCGCGAGTTGACCGTGCGGCAGAAATTGCTAGGCGGTTGACTTTGAAAGGAATTGACGGTGCTTTGGAAGGGGCGAGGGGCTATTCAGGCAACGGTATAATAGGGCGGCCGCACTTTGCGCGCTACCTTGTTGATAATGGCCATGTTAAAACGATGGCTCAGGCGTTCAAGCAATACCTCGGTACAGGTAAGGTGGGTGATGTAAAACAGTGCTGGCCCTCAATTGACACTGCTATAGCTTGGATTATGGCTGCCGGGGGTACGGCTGTACTGGCCCATCCCGATAAATATGGTTTAACACGTACAAAATTATACAGCTTGCTTGAAGCTTTTGTGACTGCTGGTGGTGGTGCTATTGAAGTGGTTAATGGTGTGCAAGACAACAACGTCACCTTAAAGCTTGTCAGGGCGGCGAATGATTTCAATTTACTGGCCTCTTGTGGTAGCGACTTTCACCGTGAAGGCCAGCCTTGGCAAGCCTTGGGTTGCTGTCGTGAACTGCCCGAGCAATGCAATGCAATTTGGGATTCTTGGTTATAGATAGTCATTTTTTGCTATCTTTTTGTTTGTTTACTGATCAATAGGACGTATTTGTGGCACAGTTTTTTCAAATTCACCCTGAAACACCTCAAAACAGGCTCGTTAAACAAGCCACAGAGATTATTAATAAAGGTGGCCTGATTGCCTACCCGACAGACTCTGCCTACGCATTGGGGTGTCATATTGGCGATAAGCTCGCTTTAGATAGAATACGTGGCATACGGCAATTGGATAAAGATCACAACTTTACATTAATGTGCCGAGACCTCTCTGAGCTGGCAACCTATGCCAAGGTGGATAATCAGGTTTATCGCCTGTTGAAAGCGTATACTCCAGGACCCTTTACCTTTATTTTACCGGCAACCTCAGAAACACCTCGCCGCTTGAAACATCCAAAGCGGAAAACCATCGGTTTGCGAGTACCTGATAATGCAATTACCTTAGCGCTATTGGCTGAGCTTAACGAACCAATGATGACAAGCACATTGTTACTGCCTAATGACGATGTACCGCTAACTGACCCCTATGATATTCGTGAAACACTTCAGCACCAGTTAGAACTGGTTATCGATGGTGGCTTCTGTGGTCTAGAGCCGACCACCGTTGTCGATATGACAGGTGATGAACCTATTGTGACTCGTCAAGGTTGCGGTGAATTTTCGGCGTAATCTCCACGAGAGTATAGCTGTAGTTTGATACTCTGAACCTATTGATGGTATAGCTACAATCGCTTTTTTATATTAAAAGGGGTCTGCTAAGCTATCTCATATTCATTTCTAATAAGAACTATTGTCGCGAGGAGACACCCATGACACAAGACTACAGCATTGATATAGGTATTAGTGAGGTCGATCGCCAAACCATCGCCGAAGGCCTTGGCCGCTTATTAGCCGATACCTACACACTCTATCTTAAAACCCACAACTTTCACTGGAATGTCACAGGCCCCCAATTTCGCGAATTGCACTTAATGTATGAAGAGCAATACACTGAACTGTCGACAGCGGTTGATGAGATTGCCGAGCGCATACGAACATTGGGTTTTCCTGCGCCGGGAACCTACGGTGCCTATGCAAAGCTGACATCAATTGCCGAAGTTGATGGGGTACCTGAATCAGCCCAAATGACCCGTATGCTGACAGAAGATAATGAGGCCGTAGTACGCACCGCGCGGGCTATTTTGCCGCTGGCCCAACAAAGTGGTGACGAATCGACCGCGAGCTTGATATCCGATCGTATGGTTGTCCATGAAAAAACAGCCTGGATGCTACGCAGCTTGATTTAAACACTCAAAGCCACTGGATAACCACAGTGGCTTTAACATTCTGGGTCAATTTCAGGTGACTTACATAAGGCTTATCACATCTGCTAAGGGTTTTACTGTAACACGGTAGTAATAGTGGTTATAATGCCCGGCGATTGTGCTCTAGTAGCGATAAATCGTGAGCCAGACTAATGATAGGCTAAAGCCAGGCTATAAACGCCAGGTTTTGCAGTATAACGGGTAACTGAGTGATCAACGATAATAATGATAATGACGAAGGCGATGTTGCCGCTATTGAGGAATCGATTGGATCGGCACCTGATACGCAAGAGTCTGCCGTTGTCGAAAATGTAGTTGAAAATATAGCCACAAATACGATCGAAAACGTTGAATCGACACCTGCTGATACTGATACTGACAGCACTGAGACGCCTCCAGTGGCAACGCCAGCTGTAGCTACTGAGGGAGGGGCGCCCACTCAAGATGAAATGCCCTTTGCACTTGTCTACGGTGAGGCTTACACGGAGCTTCCTAAAGATTTATACATCCCGCCCGATGCCCTAGAAATTATATTAGAAGCATTTGAAGGGCCTCTGGATTTACTTCTGTACCTTATTCGACGCCAAAATATTGATATTCTCGATATCAACGTTGCCGATATTACACGCCAATATGTTTCATATGTTGAGCTAATGGAATCTGTTCAATTTGAGCTGGCCGCAGAATATCTTGTTATGGCCGCGATGTTGGCAGAGATTAAGTCACGCATGCTATTGCCTCGCAATCAGGAAGAAGAAGAGGAAGAAGAAGATCCCCGCGCAATGCTGATTCGCCGACTACAAGAATATGAGCGCTTTAAACAGGCGGCTGAGGATGTCGATGAGCTACCGCGCGTTGGGCGAGATATTCACCAAGCTCATGCCGAGTCGCCTGATCGTAACTTAACACGCCCTGAACCTGAGATTGACTTAAAAGAAATCTTATTGGCATTATCAGATGTACTGCGCCGAGCCGATATGTTTGAAAGCCACCATGTAGAGATGGAAAAACTCTCTACCCGTGAGCGTATGACGCAAGTATTAGATCAGCTCAGTGGCGCCCAGTTTGTACCGTTTGTGAGCTTGTTTACCATCAGCGAAGGCCGCTTAGGCGTGGTCGTAACATTTTTGGCGGTAATGGAGCTAATTAAAGAATCACTGGTTGAAATTGTTCAAAATGAAACCTTTGGCCCAATACATGTGAAAGCGCGTGCACAGTAGTGTGTCACATTATGCTTTATCTGCTCTTACCACTACAATTCAATTATTTTTAGCTAACCATCATTATGGATAAACAATTACTACAGAACATCGTTGAAGGTGCGTTACTGGCATTTGCACAGCCGTTGTCTATTGAGCGGCTCTATCAACTGTTTGTCGATTACACCGCCGAACAACACGCTAAAGCCGTTGCTAGTGCCAATGCAGAGCGAGAAGAGGGTGATCCACCTGTTGAGGTTGAGACGATTGTCAATACCGTTGATAAAGCCGATATTGTCGCTGCACTAGAAGTGATTCAAGAAAACTGTGAGGGTCGAGGTTTTGAACTGGTGGAAGTCGCCAGTGGTTGGCGTTTTCAGGTGCGCTCTAGCGTTGCCCCTTGGATTAATAAACTGTGGGACGAAAAACCGCAAAAATACTCTCGGGCACTATTAGAAACACTGGCTATTATTGCCTACCGCCAGCCGATTACCCGTGGTGATATAGAAGAGGTGCGTGGCGTTGCTGTTAGCTCCCATATTATTAAAACACTGGTAGAGCGTGAGTGGATCAAAGTGGTAGGACAGCGCGATGTACCTGGGCGCCCCTCTTTATTTGCAACCACAAAACAATTTTTGGATTATTTTAATTTACAAAGTCTTGAACAGCTTCCTTCGTTACGTGAATTGACCGATATTGAATCCTTAACCCCTGAGCTTGATTTTAGCGAGTTGGCAGCACCTGTTATTCAAACAGCCAGTACTGAGAGTGATGAAAATGGTAACAGTGATGAGCAAAATATGCTCGCTAGCGATGCAGAAGATACGTTAAAAGACCCAGCACAAATTAGTACAGAAGATACGGCCATGCTCAATAGTAATGAGCAGAGTCAGCATACGAGTGATAGCGCAACCGCAGACAGTATCGATAATGAGTCCGATGGTGACTCATTAGTTGAGCAAGCAGATGTACTTGTGGCGGATAACATCGACGATGACCATTCTACTCACGATTTACAAGACTTCGTAACAGACGCAGAGACCGTGGTACCCGATACAATGGCTGAGAGTAATATCGAGGCTGATGAATCGACAGATGACACTGACTCAGAAAATCAAACGACTAATGACAATAGGTAGTGTTAACACATGTCTGACGAAAAACCACAAGATGAAAAGTTACAAAAAGTATTA
>Ga0193956_1000932_pt1 | contig 12231 bp, 6 predicted proteins | sample BB_7_MG_FD_140358 | JGI IMG/M metagenome (GOLD analysis project Ga0193956, IMG submission 140358) | Microbial mat bacterial communities from the Broadkill River, Lewes, Delaware, United States - BB_7_MG | ecosystem: Environmental > Aquatic > Freshwater > River > Microbial mats | place: USA...
AACTTTATTTTAGTCCTCTTTTTCTTTTTAGTAAAATAATACTTAGATTTTTATTTAGTTTCTTACTCCAAAACCACATTAGTTTTTTCCGAAACATCACAATATGTTTTTTACTTGCTATGTGTGCGTTTAACTAAAAAATTGACTTAAATACTGAATAATATATAATATTAGTCCTATTTTAAGTATATTATTTTCTAATTTTGTGGATTATGAGAAGAATATTAATTATTGCTATACTTTTAGCAATACCTCTTGGTTCTGTTTTAGCTTTTGAAATGAAAGCTTGAGAAGAAGTATTTGTGAATGAAATGGTGGATGGTGATTTATATACAGCCTGATGAAGAGTAGAAATAAATTCTGATATTTCTTGAGATCTTTTTATAGCTGGTTGAGATATAATTATAGATTCAAATATCTGAGAAGATTTAACCGTTGCCTGATGACAAATAAACATATCATGAAATATTGGTGATGATCTTAGAATTGCTTGATGAAGTATTTTAATTAATTGAGATATTTGATGAGATTTAATAATATGATGATGAGAAATTAGAATTAGAGAATGAGTTAAAATTGGTTGAGACATTGTTATTTGAGCCTGAAAACTTGTACTTGATTGAAATATAAAATGAAATGCATTAATTTCTGTTTGAGATCTTGTTTTAAACTGAAATATTGATTGAAATACAAAACTTTATATAGATAAATTTACAAATCCAAATACAACATGATCTATAAATTGAAACTTGGATTACAAAGCTTCAAAACAAAATGTAGAGCTTGAAAACATAGCATCTTGAACAAGTAATTTTAAAGAAATAATTATAGATAAAAAGATAAAAAAAGGACTTATCTGATTTGTGACAACATACATAATTATAAAATTATTTTGATTATTCCTTTTCTCTCTATTATTCTATTTCCTATTTAAAAAAATATTCAAAAGAGTATCAACCATACTAAGAACCCAAACATCACAAAGTTTCCTATACTGAATTCTTACAATACTCCTAACACCTATAATTATAGTTCTACTACTAATAAGTGTAATATGAATACCTTTTGCTTTCCTACTACTATTCATATACATATTCCTATTTGTATTCCTAGGACTACTAAATACTATAGTAATTAGCTCACTAATAATAAGCAAATACAAGGTTTCAGCCAATTACCAAAAAGTCCTAATAATACTATGATTCACAATCATATTCTGACTAACAAACTGACTGAATCTAATAGTATGATTATTTACCATTTGAGCGGTTTTGATTAATAAGAAAGAAATTGTTCAGAGTTTGAGGTAGATTTTATATAATAGAAAAACTCATTGTTTATAATTTTGGTTATTCAAACAATGATGAGAATTTTTGATATATTATACCTAAATTTAAAGTTTCAGAAAAATCTCAAAAAACTAGATATTATGAATTAGAAAAATTTGTTATTACAAAAAATGATGAGATTATAAAAGCATTTATTAAAAAATTAGTTGAAATTATTGAGGAATTTTAAAGATAGTAATCACCAAAAAAATCATTGATTCATATGAATCAATGATTTTTTTGTAAATCTTAAATGGCAGTCTAACAAATCCTTAGAACGAACAAATCTAGCTAAATACTTTGATAATCACATCAAAGATAATCAAGAAGAATTTAAACAACAATTAAGTAAATGGTATAAGTTATTTGAATATAGCTTAGATAAGAACTTGGTTAGTTTTACATAATACCTTATAGGTAATCTACCTATAATTATTAGTATTTAACCATTATACTTTTTTTGAAGTTCTTCATCTTTTATTGCATAAAATCTAATATTATCTATTTTTTCTAAACCAATATCTTTCCTAATAGATGAAATTATTTTATATATTCATTTAGTTAATTCATTTTCTTCTGGTACCTGAACAATTGAATTACTTAAAAACTCATCTACATTTTCAACAATATCCTTTGGAGCAAAAGGTAATATCTCATTATGATATTTCATAAGAAAAGAAGTTGTCATTTGTTTTGCTTCATCGTAACTTAAAGATGGATTATCTAAAAGTGGCATAGAATAATTTATTAATTCAGTATAAGTTGAAAATTTTCTCTTATATTCATTTTCACTTTTAATTTTTTTCTTATCTAAAAGATATTTAATTAATATTCAAATTATTGCTCATATTCATAGGGTTCCTATATCCATATTATAAAAATTAAAAAATATTTTGTTAAATATATTATATATTTAAATATTAATATTAATATGTACATTAAAAAGAGGATAAAACAACATCTCTATATTCTTTTGTAAACAATGGATTATTCAATACATTTTGAATTTCAGCTCAAGCTCCATAAGGCACTAACATTTCTGATATCAATATATATGTAGCATCTGGTAAAGTACCAGATTTAGGTATAGGATAATTACTTTTATCTCATAATAATATTTTAGCTATTTCATTTTTTTCAAAGTTTCATGAAAATATTACATTCCCATAATTATCTATTATTTTCAAAGACAAATTAAAAGAATTATTTTTATTTAAATGTAATATTTGATTCACAAGTCAAAAAGACTGATCAATATATTTTACTTCTTTCTTAATTTCTACTACATCTTCCCTTGATCTATCAGTATAAACAGATCAAATTCAAGCAGAAGGCATTTTGTATATTTTTTCTATTTCAAGTTCACAATCTTCTCTACTTTGTAAAAATGTAAGTTTATTAAGTTTTAAATGGTAAGTCTTTGCAAGCATACTAACTACCCTTTCTATTTCTTTTACTTTAACTTCTGCTCAAGACTTTATAACTATGCTAGAATCTAAATTAGTATTATGTAAAAAGATTTGAGTTCATAGATCAAATATAAAACAAACTTTCTCCATTAATTTAATTTTTTCATCTAAGTCATCTAATGATATTATTACTTCTGAAAGCACTTCTCAAGTTGTTGGTTTTATATTTTTTAATTTACACTTTCAATTATCTTGTAAATCACGACTATCATGTCATGCTCATGCATTTCTTATTAATGTATCAATATTATCAACTGATTTCAAAATATTAGCGCTTGAAATAATTGAATACTTACTTCAAGATCAAAGATTAACGAAATTAGAAACTCTTTTATAATTATCTCTTATTTTTTTAGGGAGAATAGTATAATTTAATAAATAAGTAACTATTGGAGAACTCCATAAATTAAATTCATTTTCAAAAAAACTCTTGTAGTATTCAAATCATTGCTGAAACTTATGGTCATTATCAATATCTGTATCTTTATTCTTATAGTATATATCTCTAACCCTTTCTAAATTTGTCCTAAAATCATGTAACTTTTCATATATTTCAGTAAAAATATCAATTGTTAATTCTTTATCTTCTGCCAATAGTTTAGTACAAATATCTTCAATTATAAGTATTTCCTTCATATCAACTTTTCATAATCATAAAGTCCAAAATCTCCATGCTTGCTCATAAAAATACAATAAATTATCTTCAGTAGGTGGAAACTTTAACAAAGGCTTAATTAGATTATTATAGTGTAATTCTTTAATTGGTAATTGATTTATCATTTTTGTTTTTATATAATATAAATAAAACTATATTTTTTACCTCATTCTTTTATATTCCATTTTTAATTTTTCTATATACATAATATTATCAAGAAAAAATTGTTTAACTTGTTTTTTTAATTTATTTGTTATTTTTCAATGTTTTGTACTGATATATTCAAAAGTATTCAAATCAAACCTAGCATTTAAATTATGTTGCTTCGATATAACATGAAAATGTTTAGGATTATCATGATCTTTAGGATATAATTCTATCTTAATTCATCAAAATCAAGCAATGAATTTCTTAATATGGTAAACTCTTCAATCAGGAGCTATATTTGTAGAATTTAAATATTTTTCTAACTCATTTCAAACATTAAAATCTATATCTTCTTTTTTTAATGTATCAGGTTTATTTCTATCAACCATATTAATTAAAGTTTCAATATTTAAATAATGTTTATATTCTAGAGATATATTATTTATAGCTCATATTTTATATTCTTCTCTTTCAGCTTCATTTTCAAAAATACCTATAACTCATCATAATGCATATTCTCAATCATTTAATTGAAATACTTCAGCATACAATACTATACCAACCCGTTTATCCCAATCATGTTCTATTAATTGAGGAAGATATTTAGTATTTATTTGATTTTCCATATCATCAAGCGCACTTTTAGCCATTCTTTGATTTTGACGATCAATATGTGTTGTACTTAAAATTCAAATTTTTATATTCATAATAATTATTTTAATATTTGTAATTTCTTAGTATTTTTTTCTTAAAATAAATTATTAATAAAAGTAATATTCAAGAAATAGCTATTGGTAGTGACAAATACATAATTAAAAAGAAAATATTATAAATAAATGATATAATATGATTTAATATAAAAACAAAAAAAGGTAATATTACAAAATACATTGTAAGTAATAATCATAACCATATCACAGATTTTACTTCTTTATAAAATTTTTTCATTCACAACATAAAAGAGTATAATTAGTAGATTTAATAATAGGAATAGAGTCGTCATTTCATATTGTTTCTTTTATACGCCCCTCAAATAAATCCATAAAAAAACAATCAAAACTTATACTAAAAATTATATAAAATAAAGAATATAATATTGTTTTATTTATATAATACTTTTATAATATAAGCTCTTTTTATTTTATATCAGCTATATTATGGTATATTTACTTCATCATAGTTAACTCATGTAATTCTATTTAATTCATCACAAATAGAGTTTATTGTAATTTAGTTTATGTTTATTAATAATTATAAAACAAATGATACAACTCACAATGATATAATAATTATTAAAAGTTCAATTAAGGGATAATAAATAGATACTTTAATTTTTTTATTATCTAAATATTTCTTTTTTCTATAAATATAAATAAATGGAAAAACAATCCATGACATTAGAATTAGTATTATTTCTAATCATAAATCAAAGTTTTTTTCAAATGAAAAAAATAAGACAATGTATCAAATTAAAAATATTATTGATATAAATAGGCTATCATAAATTAATGATTTTATATTAGAATTATAATTAATTTTATTAAATAAAATTTTTAATAACATATTACTTAAAAATAATAATAAAAATGCAACAGTAAGTTGTTCAAAATAATTCATAGTATATTAATTAGGATTAAAAATTATAAAATTACTCTCTTTTCAAATAATATTATTATATATTCATTCAACTGCATCATATATTGAATCTCATCAATCTATAAAATAACCTTTATCTGAAGCACGTATAAGTTCATCAGATGCTATAACCGTTATATTCATTTGGTTAGCTATTTTTTCTGCTATTGGATTATCTCAATTTCATGCTAAACATCAAATAATAGTTAATATTGTATCTTCTCATCAATAAACAGGTAACATATTTAATGTTGAATTATTGATAGAATCTAATTCATTATTTCATGTAGAATCTAAATCAATTCTACTATTAGATGAATGAGATACTAATCAAATATCTTTATAATTATCAGTTCAAATTGTTTCAATAAGACTTGTGATAGTATCACCAAAGACAACTAAAATATTTTCTTTTTTATATCATTGTTCTATATAATCATTATATTGTATATTTGCAGCTTTTAACAAAACTCAACTTTCCATTCAAAATATTAATTTATCTTTTCATATAAAAATTAAAGCCTTACTTAATCAATTCCTATCCACAAACATCACCCCATTATTCCCAACATAAGCATACAAATTAACATCATCACTGACATCTATTGGATCTCTACTTATAAATCTACCTAAATCAGGGCTATAGTATCTAGCTCTGTTGTAGTATAGTTTTAATTCTGCATCATATTCTCTACCTGTGTATAATCTTGTGTTTCAGATTTTTCACTTTCCATTGTATCTTTTGTAACGTATATTGTCAATTGTAAGTTCATCACTATCTCATAAATTACTTGTTTCGCTTCATTTTCATTTTCTGATTGATAGTGTTTTTTTGTTTTTTGCTGTTGTTACTGCTTCTATATTATTTACACTTGCATAAGCTACTCAGAATATATCGTATTCGTATTGTTCTATTGTTAATCAATTTGTATCTGTGATTTTAGTAATTGATCACAAGTGATTTTTTTCATAGAAATATTGGTTGTTTTCTGGTATTTCTTTTGTGTAGTCTGTTATTATAGTTGATAGAATATCATCTAGATTATTTGAATAGATATTTTCTCTTGTTTCTATTATTTGATTTGTTTCGTTACTTGTTATTATTTCTTTTATAGCATTTTGACCTGCATAGATATAATTAACTGTTTTTTCTACTGTTTGTTTTTTTATTCTTCTTCATAGAATATCATATTCATAACTTACTAATTCTTCTTCTGGTATAGTTTCTGTTATAATTCAATTTTCATCTACTTTGATTACTTCATTTTGAACTACTTTTACTAGTCTATTTTTGTAATCATAAAAATACCCATTTATATCGTCTTTTGTTAGATTACCATTGTTATCATAAATATAAGTAAATTCTTTTTTAACCTCGTCATTTTTATTTAAATTTTGAAGTTTTGTATATTGATTTAAATTATTTGTATCATAGGTAATTGTGTTTCTTTCTTTTTCTACTTGAGTAACTGCTGTTTCACATACTCTTTGTTTTTTCTCTACTGTTTTTGTTTTACCATTTGGTAATACAATATCTTCTACTACTGTTTCATCCGTACAAGTTTCTGTAGAGACATCTTTTAGTGTATAGTTTTCCTGAGATATTCTATTTCAAACACTATCATAGAAAAATCTTTCTATTTTGTCTCAGTTATATTGTGGAATATTTACTTGATCATAGTTAACTCATGTGATTCTATCTTGTTCATCATATGAATAATAATCTGTTCAATCACTTGTTATATTTCAGTTAGTGTTATATACATAATCAAAATCTCATAGACTAGATAACCTTAGTAACTCATCATAGCTATAATTTGTTGTTATTCAGTTTCATAATGTTTGAGATAGTTGTGTTAGACTATTGTATGTATAGTTAGCTATATCTTTTGTTCAGTTTTTAACTGATAGTAATCTATTTGATATATCATAAGCATAATTTGTATTATTTATACTTAATATATTTCAATTTACATCATATGTATAATTTGTTGTAGCTATTCCTTCTCCCTCTGGGAGAGGGTTAGGGTGAGGGCTAGTTTCTGTTATTAGTCTATTTAAACTATCATAACTAAAACTTAATTCATTGTTTAGATTATCTGTTCATCATATTACTCTTCATAATTCATCATAAGTATATGTTTCACTTGTAGCTCATAATACTCATGTTCATGTTTGAATATCTCTTGATGTTAATCTATTCAGTTCATCATAATTATTTGTAATTATTGTTCCGTTTGGATCTGTTCTTTTTGTTAGATTTCAAGATATATCATAAACTTGTATTAGAGTGTTTCCGTCTGGATATGTTTGTTTAATTATTCTATTCAGATTATCATATTCATAAATTGTTTCATTATTATTTGAATCTATTACCTTTGTTCTATTTCAATTAATATCATACTCATATTTAGTTGTTTTATCTCAATCTATAGAATCAATAATTTTTTCTTCTGTAATATTTCAAGAATAATTATATTTATATTCTGTTACTCATAAATCTTTATTTGTTTTAGATACTACTTGATTAAGATTATTATATGTATAGCTTACAAATTCTCCTAAGCTATTAATTTCTTTTATTAATCTACTATCATTATCATATTCATAACTTGTTGTAACTATTTTTCAGTCTGTTCAAGTTATAGTTCTTGATATTAATTTATCATTTTTGTTATATGTATTAGTTATAATATTTCATAAATTATCTACTACTTGTGATAATCTATTAAAACTATCGTAACTATAAAATGTAGCTACCTCCTCTCCTGTAGGAGAGGATTGAGGTGAGGTTATCTTAATTATATTTCAAACAGCATCATAATAAGTTTTACTTGTAGCCTCTTTCTCTTCGACTGAAGGGAAAGAATTCAAGATAGGGATAATTTTTTTAATATTTCTCCCTAATTTATCATAACTATTACTTTCTTTTTGTAATAATTCATTATTTGAATTATATGTTTTTGTTTCTAGAATATTTCAAGTTTTATCATAATTAAGTGTAATATATACTCCGTTAGATAAAGTTTGTTTTACTATTCTATCAAACAAATCATATTCAAAAATAACTTCAGAATTATTAGGATTAATTTGTTTAATTAATCTATTATTCTCATCATAAGTATATTTTGTAATAATATTATTAGTTCAAGAAATTACTTTCTTTTCTGTTATATATGATTGCTCATTATATACAAACTGAACTACTGCATTATTTCAATCTGTTATTTCTGTAATATTACTATTATTATCATACTTAGTAACTATAACTTTTTCTTTTGAAGAATCTATATTTCTCTTAATTTTTGTTGGATTATCTAATATATCATATTCATAATCAGTTGTAACTTTAGATAAATCTCAAAGTATTATAGATTCATTAACTTTTTTATTTAATTTATTATAATTATATTTTGATACAATTCCTTCTGGTGTAGTTAAATTATTTAATAAATTAAAATCATTATAACTAAGATTAGTTATATTTCATTCTCCATCTGTAATACTTGAAATATTTCATTTACTGTCATAGCTATATTCTGTAGCTATTTCTTCTCCCTCTGGGAGAGGATTAAGGTGAGGGCCTTTTTTAATACTTTTAACTAAATTTCCATTTAAATATTCAAAACTTATTATATTTCAATTAGCATCAATTTTACTAATTAACTCTCATAAAATATTATATTCATAATTTTCTACAATAGTTTGAAATACTCAATCTATATCAGATACTCATAATATTTCTTTACTAGTAATATTTCAATTATTATCTAATTCAAAATTTATTATAGCTCAATTTGGAGAAACTATCTGAATAGGTTTATTAAAATCCAAATTATAAGTATAGCTAGTTATTATATCTTCATCAGAATCTAGGGCATTAATATCTGCTTTTTGTCTTTTTTCTATCAAATTATTATTTATATCATACTTAAAAGTGTATCCATTTCATAAAGGAAGAATTTCTTTTGTAATATAATTGTCAGGGTTATATTCATAAGAATATATACTGTCTCATGTAATTTTTTTAACTACTTTTTTTATTGTATTTCAGTTTGAATCATAAGTATATATTACATTATTTCATTCTCTATCAATTACTGAATTTTGCATAATCTTATCCTCTGCATCTGTAGTATAAATATAATGAATTGATTCACTACCAAATTTTTGAGATGAAACTCTATCGAATTCATCATAAGTATTTTCTACATAGATATTATTTTCTGAATCAATTAATTTGATAATATTATGTGATAATTCTTCCGTTTCAGAAATTGTATAAGTAAAATTAATTTCTTTTTCACTTAAATTATTAACTATTTTAATTGTTTTTAAATCATTTTCACTACCCTCAGTTTCTCAAGCTAAGAAATATATAAATTCTACTTTATCTCAATTAAAATCTGTGATATTTTGAAGTTTAAGATCAGTATTATATGATAGATTATATTCTCTATTATTTGAATCAATAATTTTAGTTAAATTATCAGTATCATAAATAAAACTAAAAGTATTTCAGAAATTATCATTAATTAATTCTATTTTTAAATCTGCATTAAAGACAAGAGTCTTTGTGTTATTTAATACTAAATTATATTTTCAATCAACTAATTTTAATTCTGCATTTATAGTTTTATTATAATCAAATCAAGTATCATTTTTAATAAACTCAAATACTCCTAATTTTCAATTATTAAAATATATATTTCAATCAGATTGTTCTGAAAGAGTTATATTATAACTATGGTCAAAATTAGATCATAGAGTTCATTCATAAAATGTTTTATTTCTGTAATTTATTTCAAAATTAAATGGAAATCATTTAGAATTATGTTGCATAACAACATTATTGTAAATAAATTCTCAAGTATTTAAATTTACTGGATCTCAAGTTATATTATCTGGATTCATTTCATCAGATACTATTCCCTCATTTATTTTAGTAGAATATTCCCAATATGTTTCCCATGGCAATCTACCTATATATCATGATGAACAAAAAGATTCACTATAACTACATAAGTTATAATCTTCTTTGGATAATGTAAAACTTCATATAATATCATCTTCATAAGTATATCAAGATCAATTTGCAGCTCCAGAAGATCTACTACGGGTCACTATACAAGTATAATTAACATTATAATTTTCATCATCCTCTGTTACATTATTTATAGTACATCATCTTTCTCAGAACCGTCTTGCTCACCATAACCAACTTCAGCGAGTAGCAGTTATAGTTCTCCATAAATCATTAAAGGTTCATTTTGATGCAATATTTATAGTTTCACTGATATTCTCATCTTTTAAATTCAATTTAATATAAAAATGATTAGGGTATCAAAATACTGAAGTTGAAACACTTATATCTGATATATTTTTTTTATTTAGAGTAAATTTTGTAGTTTTTACTCAATATTGCCATTTAAATCAAGTCCAAAAATTATAATTTATATCTATTGTTCAATTATCCCTTAAAATAACACTACGAAATTTTGATGTTAAATAACAACTATTTCATGAAAAATTTGGATATCAATTATCTCAATAAAATACATTATCTTGATATTCAATTAAAGATCAATCTTTATATAATTCTGTTCTTCAAATGTGCTTTGTAAAATCTTGTACTAAAGTATAATGTTTTAACGAATATCAATTTGAAAAAGTTGCTGTTTCAATACGACCACAATTCCGTATGCCATTACTTTGAATCCAAGGATAAGTATTTCATTCAGCAATAAATAATCATGGTTCAGCAAAAGTTTCTTGTAATAATAATTCAGTTGCAGGGATAACCTCTCAAGTACCATAATATATTTCTCACTCTTCTTTTAATGAAGGATCAACTATACTACTCATTAAATTATAATTAGAATGTATATTATTAATTAAATCAACATAACTAATTCCTCAATTAAAAGCTAATTCCTTAGCAACTAATCAACTAATAAATGCAGCTGAAAAAGAAGTTCATTCGACTGTTTTATAGGTTTGATTTATATTAGTTGTATAAATATTTATTCAAGGATAATATAAAGTAACTCAAGTTCCATAATTTGAAAATGTAGATTTTTCATTTTGATCATCTATTGAACCTACTGTTATACTATCTGGACAAGCTGCAGGAATTGTAATTATAGAATCTGAATCACTATTACCTGCAGAAACAACTGTAAATATTCAATTATTTTTTGCATTTGTTATAGCTTCACAAACTGCATTATTTTCAGGGCTTCAAACTCATCAAAAACTCATATTAAGTACTTTTATATCATTTTGTTTTGCATATTCAATAGCTTCTAAAATATCATAACTTGTACCCAATCAATCCACATCAAGTACTTTTAATCAAACTAAATCACTATTTGAATTTACTCAATATCTTCACTCTCAATTAACTTCTGCTCAAATAATTCAAGCTACTTGAGTACCATGTCCATTATCATCAATTGCGTCATTATCTTCGTTTACAAAATCATAAGATAATATAGAATTATAATTATCATCTAAATCTGCATGATTATAATCTATTCAAGTATCTAGTATTCATACTTTAATTTTTTGATTTGTTTGTAACTCTTCTTGAAAAGTATCTGCTCATATATAAGTATTTCACCATAATTTTTCAGTTTCTTCTCATAATATATATTCTGTTTCTAGTGATTCTACTATTTCTGGTTGAATAACATCATAAATTCATATTTGTGTTGGAAGTATTCAATTATCTATAAGGGATAATTCTTCAGATAAAAAACTACTATTTAATGGTAATCTTACCATATATTTAGTTTTTCATATTTGTTTTATTTTTGCTTGTTTGTCTCAATTCTCAAAATAATTATTAATACTTTCTAAGGTATCAGATGTATTAATTAAAAATCTATAATTTTTCTTTCACTTAATAGTGTTTTTAATTTTTTCTAGTTTTTTTCAACTATATTTATCTTTTAATACATTTTGTTTAACTAAATCATTATTAATATTTTTAGCA
>Ga0193956_1000933_pt1 | contig 12209 bp, 11 predicted proteins | sample BB_7_MG_FD_140358 | JGI IMG/M metagenome (GOLD analysis project Ga0193956, IMG submission 140358) | Microbial mat bacterial communities from the Broadkill River, Lewes, Delaware, United States - BB_7_MG | ecosystem: Environmental > Aquatic > Freshwater > River > Microbial mats | place: USA...
CCTTGATATGTTCTGCTTGAATTTAGTTCTTTTTTTACAATTCTTAAATTAGCTTTTTCTTGATGATAATTTTTGAATTTGTTTATTAATTCACTATCCTTAAAAATATAACCTCCTTTTGCTAATTGGACATAATCAATCTTGTCAATGTTTATTTTATTCAATTCTATAAATCTATCAACTATTATCGAAAATGTATTTGGTTGCCTATGGTCTACAACTAATTCCTCCCAAGAACAAAGTTCTCTACTTTCTTGACATTTGACTTTTCCATTTTTTGAAAACCTGTCAAAATATTCTTGTTTAACCATTCGCAAATCATCGTTTGTAATATTTCGACAAGCTGATGAAAATATTGTGAAATTTGATTTTGGTGAACTAATTCTTGAAATATATGAGAAGATTTTCGTTGTATTATCATTTCTTATAATTTCAAAGGCTCTTGTTTTATATCTTACTTCTACAACTCTAATTGATTTTATTCCAACTCCTTCGTTGTATTTGAAATTTTTGCTATTTTCTAATAATTCAAATAAGTCTTTAAAATCATCGTCCTTTAATTTTTCGCCATATTCATATGAATTCAAAATCATTCGATAATACAAAAGAGCATCATTTTTTGATTTAAAATTTTTATTTCCTATTTGAAATAAAAAAAGCTCTAATTTAAAATAAAATAGAATTGACTTTTGTATTAGGCAAAATTTAACTATTTTTGCATAATCAATAATGCAAAATAAAGAAAAATGGAAAATTTATTTAATATTTCAACAAAAAAAATAGAAAATACAACTCTTGATTTTAAACGATTTTTAATCAATAAAATCAATTGGAAAAGGCGTTTGATTGGATTAAAAGGAGCTCGTGGAACAGGAAAAACTACAATGCTTTTACAGTATATAAAAGAAAACTTTGGTTTGTCAGATGAGGTTTTATACATAAGTTTAGATAATATTTATTTTTCTAATAATAAATTAGTCCACCTGGCAGATACTTTTGCAAAAACAGGAGGAAAATATCTATTTATAGATGAGGTACATAAATACCCTAATTGGTCAAGGGAAATTAAAAATATTTATGACGACTATCCTGAACTTAAGGTCGTTTTTACAGGTTCTTCAATTTTAGAAATTGATAAAAGTGAAGCTGATTTAAGTAGAAGAGCTGTAATGTATGAACTACCTGTACTTTCATTGCGTGAATATGTTTCTATTAAGCACAAGATAGAAATAAAATCATACTCCTTAGACGAAATTATTAGTAATCATAAGCAAATAGCGAGTGATATAAATAATAAAATAAAACCAATTAAAGAATTTAACAACTATAACAAGCAAGGAGCTTACCCATTCTTTATTGAAACTGAATTTGAATATTCAAGTCATATTGAACGAATTATTAATCTTATTTTAGAAACTGATTTACCTGCTTTTACTTCAATTGATTATAGTTCTATTACTAATCTAAAAAAACTCCTGTTAGTTATTAGTGAAAGTGTTCCTTTTCAACCAAATATAAGCAAATTAAGTATAAAAATTGGTGTTTCACGTGATACTTTAATAAAATACTTATCATATATTGAAAAAGCACACTTAATTTTGTTACTGCGTAGTAGCACAAAAGGCATTAGCAAAATGGGTAAACCAGATAAAATTTTCATGAATAATAGCAATCTTTTATATGCATTAAAATCAAGTTTTGCAGATACAGGTACTATTAGAGAAACATTTTTTTGCAGTCAGCTTTCAGTTTTACATAATGTTGAACTTCCCAAAAAAGGAGACTTCATAATAGACGGAAAGTATGTTTTTGAAATTGGTGGCAAAAATAAAACTCAAAAACAGATAGTAGGTGTTGAAAATTCGTTTATTGTCTCGGATAATATTGAATATGGCTTTAAAAATAAAATTCCATTGTGGCTGTTTGGATTTTTATATTAATCTACATGGAATATCAACCTTGATGTGATTGCTTTTTGAAACACAATGAACAATAAAAAAGTCTGAAATTATTGATTTTCAGACTCTTAAATTAAAAAAAAGTGGAACTGCGGAGACTTGAACTCGTATATGTAAACAGTTATAATAAAGCAACTTAACTTAACGGCAAACAAAAAAGGTATCACAATGGTATCACAATTTTCATAAAAATAATACCTTTTTTATTACATATTAATTTATTTCATTAAAACTTATAACTAACAATTTGATGAGGTTTATACTTATTTGTTCCGTAATGAATTGAATCTCCTGCAACAAAATTAAAAGTATTATTTTCTATATAAATGCTTTCTACAAAATAGTAAGACAGGTAAAAATCAATAGGAATTACTTTTATTGTGTCTCCCGAAAATTTTATAATATTTATATTACTATCCTGATTAGCAATTATTTCATTTTCATAATCAAGGGCAACTCCCCTAATAATTTCTATATGATTATTTGTTTTTAAATTACAAATATAATACTCTTCACATTCTATTCCACAACTTGAAGTAAGAATTAAATAGTTGTTTATTATAGTATCAAAACCAAAATCTGCATGAAAATTATCTAAATCAAATTTCAAATGTTTTCTTTTTGATTTGTAATGAACTGTTTGAATATCAGAATTGTAATTTGTATTAAACCCTACAATTTCTTTATTTTTTTCGTATAGTATGTGTTCTGGCGTTTTGTAACAACTCTCAAATAATAGTATTAGACTAACTAATAACAAAAAAAAACTTATTCTTACAATTAATTTCATGCTCTTTATATTTATAGTATGGACTGCTTGGAGGAACAGAAGACTGGTGGAATGACAATGCACCATTTGTTATGTTTGAATTTGAAAAATGCGTTATCAACATAGCTTGAATTACTATTAAAAAATCTTCCTTTTCCAGAGGATTTTTTATATTATTTGTTGTGTTAGTATATTTCACTTTGTCTATCGCCCTAAATTGATAAAAATATTTTTGTTCTTCTTTATTCCATGTTTTATCTTCTATTACGTCAATGTAATTTTTATATTTTCTTCTTTTATATATGTTGGAATAAAGTCTATTTCTAATGACTTCACCAACAGCAATTTTACATTTTAAATTTTCAGCACCAGGAGAAGCTTCAGCATAAATCATTCTTGCTAATTTACCAAGACTGCCTTCTAATTTTATTTCAGTGCAATAATATTTTAAATCTGGTTTTAAATAACAATAAAAAAATCTATCCTTATCTAAATTATTTATTCTTGCTTCTTTTAACGAAAAATTAGAAATATTAAAATAAAAATCGCTATAATTTTCTAAAAATTTGCTATCAATATCTAAAATTGATTTGCTTATTTTAAATAGATAAGCATATTTAGCAACGTTTTCTGTCGCATTTTTAGCCATGTTCTCTAAAAAATGAATTAAAGAGTAGGTCGCTCCTGCTGCCGCAAAACCTGCACCGAGTGCTGTAAATATATTCATAACAAAAGTATTAAAAAATATTATAAAAAACAATAGCTGACTAAAAAAGCCAGCTATTTAAAACTAAAAAAACTAAAAAACTCTCATTTTACCATATTCATTAAATCGGCTTCTTTCTGTTTGAGCTGTTCCTGCATCTACTTTGATTATTATGTCTGGAAAATGCTCCCATTCAGAACCGCCTTTGAACACTCCTCCCTTTGTTTCGTGCATAACGTAAACTATTGATAAGTTCGGATATTTTTCTTTTATCTCTTGTAAATGTTCAATTTTTATATCTGCATAATTTATGCTGTCAATAAATAGAATATCTATTCCTTGCAGTTGCTTTGGCATATTTTCAGAAATAAAAAGATTATCATTTATTGCATCAAATCGCTTGAGTTTATCTACAAAAGTATGATTAAAGCCCTCCTCTGCCGAGAAGTAAGCAACTTTTTGATTTTTGTTTTGCGACAAATATTTTGCAAACTGCAAAGCAAACGATGACTTGCCTCCTTTGGCTTGTCCGTGTATCATCATAATAAATGGATTGGACGGTTTACCAATTATTTTAGCCCATTTGCCTGAAAATTCGTAAATATTGAAGTCCATATTATCAAGTTCTGATGACGATATTAATTCGGTTGTTCCTAAGCCTTGTAAATTATCTTTTTTTTTTATAGTTCCAAGTAGTCCTGCAAGTTTTGTTTCGTAAATTTTGCTGTTTTTTTGTTCCAGAGCTGTTGTTACTTGTAAAAGTTTTTCAAAATATTCATCATTAGCAAATTGTGGTGATTTTAGTAATTTATTTGCCTGTGCAATTAGTTTATCTTTTTTAGTTTTGCTTTTTCCTATTACATTAATTTGTCTTTTTAATAGCCTTACGGAAGTTTTTTGTTTTTCGGAGTAAGCTATTTGCTTTAATTTTTCTTTATCTTTCTTTGGAACTGTTATTAAAATATTTGATTTATTTTCGTTGTATTCTTTGGCAAGTATAGCTGAAATTGTTTCTATTAACTTTGCATGTTTTCCGAATTTTCTAATTGTTTTTTCAAGTGCCGATTTTTCAATTTTTTTATAAAGATTTAAAACTCTTTTGCGAGAAACTTTTTTATCTAATAATAAATAAAATGACTTGATAATAGATACCTGTAAATCAACACTATTTACCTCTATTGCATTAGTTTTTTCTACTACATTCTTATTTTCTGAATGTGGCACAATGTAATATTTACCGTTGTCTAATATTGTAAAAAAATCACCTTTTGAATTTTTGAACCAGTCGGAAACAGGAGCTACATTAAGTAACACTGAAGCCTCATCGTATTCTTTCTTGGATATTAATTCTTTTTTGCGAAAATCTGCATTTCCATAATCAGCTGTTTTTTTTGTTTTCCAATATCTTTTATTGTTAATGATTACCGTTTTTTTTGCTGTTTTTTTTGATTTACTCTTTTTTTTCGTAGCATTATCTTTTTTAGGTTTTGCCTTTGGCTTTTGTTCAACTTTTTTTTCTTCTTTTGGCTTTATTTTTTTTTTAGGTTTTGACTTTATTTTTGCTTTTGTTTCTGTTCTTTCTGGTTCTAACTCTACCAGGTGTTCGTTGAGTTCATTCAAGAAGTTATCAATACTTTCTGATATAGTTTTATCTTCTCCGTAAAATTCAATTATATCTTTTACGAGTTCGTATTGTTCTTTAAGTCTTGATGTTAATTTTCTTTTATCTACTTTAGAAAATTCTTTTTTGAAATTTTTTACAGTTATTTTTTTCATTGTATTGTATTCATTTTGATTAGCTATATATTTGAAGTGTTTTTTAAAAGTTTCCACCTTATCTTTAAAGTTTTTTTGATATTTAGTTTTATAATAACTTGCATAGTAAGCAAAATTATTTCTTATTAGATAAACATAAAAAAGCTCTTTATTATCATTCCACAAATACCAGCCTGTTTTAATTTTACACATAATTTTAATATGAATTTTGTTTTTGTAATAATAATAATGCTTTTGCTTTTGCCTTTGCAAGTCCTATTCTGTGGCTACTTTTTGAGTTTAATTTAGTTGTTTCTTTTATTTTTATAAGATGTTTCGGTGGATTAATTATTGTTTGAAATTCATAATTTTCAGGGTTAAAGTTATCTAATGAATTGCCTTTCATAATGTAGTCTCTTGCTTTTTGTGCATCAGCAGAAGCTCTGAAAATAGCTTTTTTGTCATCTTGCAAAAGTTGTTTTACCGATTTATTCCAACCTTGTAAATATGCAGCAGAGTTGTCAAGTGTTGAATATGCTATGCCTGCATCTGCACATAAAAATAAAGCTGTAAACTCGGCAACTAATTCATCTTTAGCATAATTTAATTTACCTGATTTTACTAACGACTCTCTATTAAGTCTCTTTTGACTACCAGTAGAGTGTGCTAATTCATGGAACAAAGTGGAATAAAAAGCCTGTTCTGTATTAAAATCATCTAATTTAGGAATATGAATAGCGTCGTAACTACCTGCCAAATTAGTCTCAAAGTATGCTCTTCCATTTGTGGAAATATAGATAGGAGGTTTATCTGTATAACAATCAACTATAAATTCACATGTAGCAATTTTTTGTTTTGGTGTCGTAATTTTAGGCTTCTCTTCATTTTTTTTATTTCCAAAATCTATTCCCTCAATAAATACTTCATTAAACACACGATAGTATTTTATAAATGGAACTATCATTAAATCTCCTGTTTTATCTCCAATTTTAGCTCCATCAGCTCTTAGCTTATTAAATTCCTCTTTTGTTATTTTTTTAGTTTCTATCTCAACGCCATCATTAGCTATAATTAATCTATACATAAAATTAAAGTAATATATAACGTCTGCCTGTCCTCCTTTTTTTATTTTGCCACCAAGTTCTTTTATTTGATTTTTGGTCAGCCAATTTTCAGTAATTGTAATTCCGTGAGTATCATAAAACATTGGTGCAAACATATTTAAAAGAAAATTATTTATCCCAGAATAATGACTTTTAGTTTTAAAATTACGAGCCAATCCTTTTTTACTTTTTGATTTCCATTCTTTTCGCCAAAATAAAGGTTGTTTATCTATCATTTTGATTATTCTGTCGGTCAAATCTTGATAGATTTTTTCTTGATAACCATTTAAACCAAATAATCCTTCAGACAAATCATAATCAGGCAAACCATCGCCATCGCTATCAACAAAGCCAAAGCCAGCCTGTTCCATACCGTAAAGTAAACTGTATATGTTAAAATTATCCATTTGTTTGATTTTCTAATTTTTTTGTTTTATATTTGTTTAAAATTGTTTTGGTTCTAAACGCTGTCTTTTACAGACTACAATTTTCACTGTAAAGGAATGAAAAGAAAACTAAGATGTAGTTAATTAGTTCAAATGGGTGCGTTCCTTTTGCCATAACAATTTTTTCTTTTTTAAATAAGAACTTCGCATCGGAGTAGCAGTATTGACCAAATAAAATGCCTTTCCATGCTCCTCAAAATACTTATAAGTTAGTTCAATTATTGCTGTATTAGATTTACCCAGTCCTTTAACAACAAGAAATAATGAACTCTTTTTACCTTGCCTTATTTCATTATAATTATCTACAACCAACTTAACATATTCCATTGCACTTATTCCAAGCTGGTCTAATTCTTTTGAATGTCTGTCTATTATATGCTTTATGCTCTTTTCATTTACAATTATTCCTGCACTCTCTATATCTAATTGATTTGCAATATGAAAACCAATAACTCCAACTACTCTCATAAATTTAAGACCAAATAAGGCTGTTTGGCTTTTAGTAGCTTCACTAACTTCATTTTTACGTCCTTGTATTCGTTTAACTTCGGCAGTTGCTTTTTGAACAGCAATAACGTGAGGTATCATAAGTTCGTCCATACGTTCCTGTGATATTTTGCCATCAATTAAAGCATTAAGATATTTATTATATTTTTCGGTGTGAAGTTCTTTTGCTTCATTTAACTCTCTTTTAGCTCTTTCATATCTTATATCATACTCTTGTTCAAAACTACTTTTACTCAAAGTATTAGCAAGGTTTAATGGTTTGTTCAGGTTTGCACCATTTTTTTTCCACTTGTCAAAACTATATTGTAATCGTTCATTAAATTTAGTTTTGTTTGAAAATTGATGTTTTTTATTTCCATAACCACCGTTTAATAAAAATTTTGCAATTTCAGTTTCTTGAATATCATTAATTTCATTATTTTTTCTACGAGCTTCTCCAATCCAATTAGCAATAGTGCGATATGTATTTGTGTTTGCGTTATCTTTATCAGCTCCAAGTCTCATAAGATTTTCAATTAAAAAACCATTTGAATTTAAGTAACTAAGATTTAATATGAAATTTGAGTTTCTACCTTCGGTTTCTCTTATTTCTTCAAAAATTTCTTTTTCGCAAACATTCATTCCATTTAAGCCGTTTTTTATTTCGCATCTTTCTCTTCTGTTCGCCCAGTAAATTGAACGTTCAACATCTGTTTCTTTGGTAGATAAGGTATTGCTTGTGAGTGCTAACTCAATAGCACTCTCTTCTGTGCCTTTGAATATTTTTACAGGAATTTCCTCAAACTCTAAAACTGTTTTTGATAACTCACGAAAAGCGGCTAAGCGACTGTGTCCAGACAAAACAAAATAACGTTGTTTTTTGTCGTCTCTCCAAACAATAATTGGGTCAAATTTTGCCCAATCAAACGAACCGTTATTGACTGCATTTATAATTCTGTTTGAACTCTCCTCCGAAAAAGCATTTTTTCTATTTTGAAATCTTTTTTCATCTGTAAAAATATTTCTAACAGGCATATCTAAAATAGCTTGTCGTGAACTACTTACAATATTTTTTTTGGGTTTAGTTGTAGTTGTCTTTTTGTCTTGATTTTGTTTTTGCAACAACAACAAGGCTTTTGCTTTTGCTTTTGCTAATTTTAGTTTTCTATTCATTTTTTCTTCCGTAGTCATATTACTCATTATAATTTTATTTCTTTATAAAGTTTACCATTTAGAGTAATTGTTATTGTGTGCTTTAATCGTTTTTTATTATACCGAAAATCTAAATTAACTCGTTTATTTGTAAGTCTTTCCGTATAGGAAAATGATACTTTTGCATATTTTCCATTTTTTCCAAGCACATAGGTTTTGTCATTAAAGCCTCCTTGTTTTGTTTTGTAATTTTTGTAAGTTCGTGTTAAAACTTCAAATTGCTTATTGCCAATTTCTCTAAACTTAACAAATTCGGGAGCGAAGATATCAACCATACAAGTAAAGCCGTCTCCTTGTTTACATGCTAATTTGCGTTCTAAATCCTTTGGAGGTATTATTGGAGTTTTATCTTTACCTTTATTATTTTCGTTATTACTTTTATCGTCAGTAACAACATTATTTCTTTTACTTGAAGCAATAATTGCAACAGTTGCAAGTCCTACTCCTGCACCTCCAATTAATATTATTTTAGTCGTTTTTTTCATTTTCTTTTTGCTCGTTAAATTGTTTGTCGTTGATATGACAATCTTTATACTTTACATCTTTAAAGTAACCGTTGTATTCCTTTTTATGGACCAACTTATTAAAATCGTTTTTTGTATCTGCCAGTAAAAGTCTTAGTGTTCCAAAAATTGCTATTGATTTTTGCATTTTAAAGGGATACATTGTGTCATTATAAACAATATCTTTTATCTCATCAAACAGTTGATTTACTTTCTCTTGATGCACTTCTGTAATTCTATTTATTACTCTTTGTGGTATATCCTCTCGTTTCCATTTCTCTGTATAAAGAAGTATTACTTTATTAGCCCAATCTGAAACCTCTTGTAATAATTTCGGGTTAGAATAACTGTTCTTTTGCAGTTTTTCGGCAAGTTTAATGCTTTCTTCTTTCCAAATTATTAGTTTTATTTCTAAGGCATCTTTAAAAACCTCTCTGTTTTGTTTTACCCACCAATTATTAACCTCTCTAATATGGGTTGCCAAATCTGTAATAAGTGGGTGGTCGGTTAATTGAAATTTAGATGTTTTCCATTTTTGATACCAACCTTTGGCGTAAGCCCCTGCTATTGTTGTAAGCATTGGAATAATCAACAATAATAATTCTGTTAGTTTCATTATATTTCTTTAAAGTTTTTATATTTGTCTGTTATAATGTCGTTTAGTTTGCATTTCCACCACTTTCCCCAGATTCCAAAAGTGTCTGATTTGCGGTGTAAATACCACACAAGCTCGTAACAAAATAATCTTTTTTTTGCCTGTTCCTCGTTTTTTGCACCTGTCCATATTCCAAAGGTGTAGTATAAAAATTGCTCAATAATTGTTGCTTTATAGTCGTATTTCTTTTTGAGTAAAAGTTTTATTTCTTCTTTAAAAACAAGTTTATCAAAATTCCAGTAATTTGGTCTAAAAGTTGTAAACTCTACATCTTTAAAGTTCCTTTCGTAAAAAGGTAATTTTCTAATTCCTTTTGTCCAACTTTCCACAAGAAATATTTGATTATTTTCTACCAAAATAACCCCTGCATGATTGTATTTCGCTTTTGTTATAATTCTAATAATTAAGGCTATCCAACTCATTGGTTTAAATAAATTGAATTTTCTTTTAAATAGAATTATATCGCCTGTTTGGTGAAAAAAATTAATCATTGTAATTTATTTTAATGTTATCAACGCAAAGTGCGGGGTTACTCCCTACTGAGCCGTCATTCCTCCACGAAAAGACCAGTCTAACTGTTTTACCTTGCCAAGCTGTTAGGTCTAAAACTTCTTTTTTCCAAGTTGTTTGATTATTCAAATCGGAACTAATTAAGTAGTTAGAGTTGGGTAAACTACCTGCAACTGGGATTACAGAAGTAGGCATTGCATAAACTCTCCCATAGTCATAGTTTGTCTCGCCTCCCGATTTATAATAAAATTCTAATTCAACTTTTGTTGCCGTTGGTATTATTATGTCTTTATAAAAATGTGAAATATTTGAACGATTATAATTGTAACTTGCTGTAATGTCGTCATTAGTGATATATGCACCATAAGAACCACCATTGTAACTTGCACCAGTCCCAACTATAAAATAATTGTATATGTCATTTGCAATCTGCCAGTTAGTAAAGTTGCCAGTTTCAAAATCTTCTGAAAACAAGTTTTTAAGTATTCCATTTCCAAAAGCATCTTGCCAACCGTTATTGCCAAAAATTGCTTTACCATTTATATCAGAATTAAAAACTTCAAAACCTATTTCTGGGGTTTCAATTTCAAGCATTTCAGCTGTCGTAACAACCCAATGTTTTACTGGTGCAAAATGTTCAGATATATTATTTGTCTTATTCTTAGGCATTTTTATACTCAATTATAATTTCATTTGTGTCAAAATAAGGTTGTAAAATTGGTAAATGTTCGGACAGTATTTCATTGAAATAAGCAATCGCTATATTTTCTGAATAAAATAAAAACTTAGTTTCAGAGCTTGCATTTTGGCTTATAATACCTTGAAATAAAGCATCTAAATTGTTTGCTTCAAATCGTGCCTGCGTTCTCAATTTGTTAGGAATTACCAGTCTTAAAGCAGTTGGTAATTTCCAATTTTGCAAATCATTACTTAACTCAAAATCAATAAATTCATTTGATAGAATTTCATAAGCTAAATCAGTGAAATTAACTGTTTCGTTTAATTTACTTTTAAGTGCATTGTTTGGAACTTGAAAATTACCACTAAATAGCTTTATACCATCGTTTTTTTCATAACGAGTGTAACTTATAATGTTTTCGTTTGGTCTTACTAAATCTACTAAAATTATATCGTGTAATAACTTATGTATTAATATCATGTTGTTAGTATATTATTATTTAATTCTGTATTAATTCCGTTGTCTGTAAATGTTCCCGAAACTCTATTGTTTGTAAAAATTGTATTTGCAGCAGTATTTTCTATTGTTACGTTACCTTCAAATATACAGTTATTTACTATAATATTATCATCTTTAAAATAAACATCTTCTACAAATGTTACTTTGTCAAAAATAGCCTTATCTACTAATTCCATTCTATAACCAGTAGCAGGTAAAGCACTTCCTATTATCTTACCTGCAATCATTTCTAATTGCTCAAACTTTTTATTGTTACTAAGAAATAAACCAAATGTTAAATTACAATTCAAAGAAACAAATTTTGAGAAGAAAAAGGGATAGCGATAATTCATATCAATATCACTATTTTGAATAACTCCATTAGGTGTTATTGTGGCAAAAGCTTGCTTACTATAATAAAAGGTTATGCTATTGCAATTTTTTATTACAGGAATTTTTGAACTTCTATTACTCCAAAATTTGAAACCATCGCTATTTTCTATTAACTTAAAACCGTAATTTCCTAATCTATTGTTAGTAGATACAGAATTATGAATGATACTCCCGCCATTATCCCATATATCCATTCCCGAAAAAGAACAATTATTAAAGAGAGTATTTTCCACACGCATATTATAATCTCTTGAATAGCCGTCAAATGAGAAATTACAAGAATTAAAAACTGAATTTATAACACCTAATCTTGGCTCAAGACTTGCTGTTTGATGTAATTCAAATTTGCAATTATTAGCAATAAACTTAGTGTTATTAGAATAAAAAATATTATCTGCATTTGCAATTATCTTACATCTATCAATTACGAGCGAGCCTGAAAAAATAAAATAATTAGTCGCATTTCCTATAAAAGAAGTTTCTAACGTTAAATTATGTAATTCTAAATTTGAACTTATAGAAAATTGATAATCACA
>Ga0193956_1000937_pt1 | contig 12196 bp, 10 predicted proteins | sample BB_7_MG_FD_140358 | JGI IMG/M metagenome (GOLD analysis project Ga0193956, IMG submission 140358) | Microbial mat bacterial communities from the Broadkill River, Lewes, Delaware, United States - BB_7_MG | ecosystem: Environmental > Aquatic > Freshwater > River > Microbial mats | place: USA...
AGCTGGTTTTTAAAACGAAGATTCTTTTAAGAGAATATTGGTATTAATTAATTCTTTAAAAACAAAAACAAATCTAAAATATAAATTTAAAACATCAGAAACATGAACAAGCCTTTTATCGCAACAGTAGTTATTCTATTTTTATTCGTATCGAGTATTTTTGCTCAAAATGTTAGTGGAACATTTAAACTCGCTTATCCCGAACTATATGGAAATGTGAAAATAGACGAAAACACAACCTATGACAAAGCAAAGAAAGAAGACTATAGAAATGCTTTCTATAAGTTAAAAACAGGTGCAGACGAAATTAGACAATTTGAAATTGGTGTTCTAATTGAAGATAATATGGTCGTTTTTGACGGCAAAAGTGTTAGGAAAATTGAGAAAGCGGGAAAATTAGATTCATTAAAAAACTTAATTAAAGAGCACGAAGATAAAATATCGCAACTAATGTGGGGAAAAGAAAAATTTGGAGCGGACAGTATTAGAGCAATAGAAAAATACGTGCCATTCAAAGATGAATATAAAGCCAAAAATTATGATAAAGCATACGGATATTGGTCAATAATGTTTAAAGAATTTCCTATTTTTCATTCATCTGTATATACCGGAGGTTTACGAATTATAGAATCAAAAATCAATGCAACAGAAGATTCGTTAACAAAAACTCTCTGGATAGACACTCTTCTAAATATTTACGACCAAGCTATTACTTTTTATCCACAAAACAAAGGCTATTACCTTGGAAGAAAGGCTATTGATTTTTACGATTATTATCTTAAAGATGCAGACCTTAATACCGAAGAAAGTAAAGCTCTAATGGCAGAAGATTATGATATGCTAATGGAATCTATTGAATTAAATGGTGAAAAATCAAACCCAAAAGCATTTTTCTATGCAATGAAACTAACTCATTTTCAGTTTAAACTAAAAATAATAACTGACACAAATGTGGTTGTGGATAATTACATGAATTTTTCTTCTACACTTGATGCAATAATTAAAGCACAAGATAATGAAAAGAAAAGAAAAAATGTTGAAACAATAGCAAACATTGTTGACCAAATTTTCTTCTCATTAGAAGATGTTTCTTCTTGCGAAGTTATGATAGGAGCATTTGAGCCACAATTTGAGGCAACACCAGAAAACCCTGATTTATTGAAAAAAATACTTGGAGTGCTTGCTAAAAAAGGTTGCACCGATTCCGATTTGTTTGAAAAAGCAGCAGTTGCTCTTTACGATGTAGAACCTTCGCCAGAATCTGCAGCAAGACTTGCTGGACTATACATAACAAAAAGTGATTTTGAAAATGCCGCAATATACTACGATAAAGCCATTGAAACAGAAACAGTTGATACCGTAAAAGCAATGTATTGCTTTGAAGCTGCAAAAGTAGCAAAAGAACTCGGACAGTTTTCAAAATCAAGAGAATACTGTTATCAATCTACAAGCCTAAAACCCAATTTCGGAAAACCGTATTTACTTGTAGCATCGTTATATGGTAGTAGTGCAAGTAGTTGTGGTGCAGATGCAGTAGAAGTTGGACTTGTATTTTGTCTGGCAGTAGATAAATGTATTAAAGCTAAATCCGTAGACCCAAGCATAGCAACCGAAGCAAACAGCCTAATAGGAACATACTCTGCAAGATACCCAAAATTTGCAGACGCATTCCAACACAATCCACCAATTAATGAAGGACAGTCTTACACAATTGGCTGCTGGATTGGTGAAACAACTACAGTTAGAGTAATCAGGTAATCTGCAGAATAAATTTCTTGTTTGCTAATAATCATAAGGTGTCATTGTAAGCATTGCTATACAATGACACTTTTTATAACGGCTTTATATTTATTTGGTGTAGATACCTGTAAAAATTGTAAAATATTATAAAGCCAAAAGATGCTGTAATAAAAAACAAACAATGATTATTCAAATATTAAAAATACGTATAAAGCAAACATATAGAGTTATCTATTCTATCGGTTTTTTTCGTATTATAATTGTTGCACTTTTATTTTTACTTCTATTTTCTTTTATTTACAGCAATTTACAACAAGAGTTAAATGGAATAATTGCAATAATATTTCTAATTGCCATTGTTTTTTTTATACATACAAAACGAAAAGATAAAGTTTTTTTGTTTACAATCAATAACAACCCTCGCTTAATATATCTTGTTGAATATTTGACTTTTACTGCTCCTATTTTTATAATGTTACTATTTGTAAAACGTTACGATTTAATTCTTTATCAGATAGTTGGTATATCCTTTGTTGCTCTTCTGAAAATCTCAATTAAACTAAAAAAAGAAAATCTGAATAATAAATTATTAGAGCTAATACCATATAACTGCTTTGAAATAAAAAGTGGTGTAAGGAACAATTTTTACTCCTTAATTAGTATTAACTTAATAGGAATTATATTCGGATTTTGGATAGGAACTGCACCAATAATTATTTTTATTAATACTCTAATATTTTCTGGTTTTTATCAAATATGCGAACCACGAAATATTATTGAAAGAAAAGAGCAAAAAATAAATAAATTTATTTTGAATAAAATAATTTCAAATCTTAAAATTTTTGCAATAATACAAATACCTGTTTCAACATTATTTTTACTATTTAATTACCAACACTATATAATATTACTTAGTATTTTGGTAGTTAGTTTTTTGTTCATTATTTTATCAATACTTTTAAAATACGCATTGTATTTTCCTAATGCAAATTTGAGAGCAAACTCTATTATTTTAAGCATTGCTCTATTTATGCTTCCAATAATTTTTTTTATGATACTCGCCTATTATTACAAGGCCAATAAAAATTTAAAACACTATATTGATGATTATACTTAAAGATTTAACAATTAGCTATAAAAAAGGAGAAAATATAATAAACACTCTAAATTTAAAGTTAAAATCAAAAACAGTTCATGGGTTGGTGGGATTAAATGGGGCTGGAAAAACTACATTACTAAACGCAATATTCGGAATAATTAAACAAACAAAAGGCTCTATTGAATTTGAAAATCAAAAAATAAGAAAACAACAAATAGGATATTTAGAAACCGAAAATTATTTTTATCCAAGTATTACAGGAATAGAATATTTAAACCTTTTTGAAAATAAAAATTTTGATATATCTGCATGGAACAAAATTTTTGAACTCCCGTTGAAAAACTTAATAGAAAATTATTCAACAGGAATGAAAAAAAAAATTGCTTTGTTAGGTGTGTTAAAATTAGATAGACCAATTTTGATTTTAGACGAACCGTTTAACGGATTAGACTTAGAAACAAGTAAAGTCTTACAAATGATAATATTAAAACTTAAAGAAAAGCAAAAAACAATACTGATTACTTCTCACATTTTAGAAAGCCTAACTTCAATTTGCGACCAAATACATTACATAGAAAAAGGAAAACTAAAATTTAGTAAAAAAAGTGATGATTTTGAAAACTTGGATACGGAAATTTTTAATAACTTTTCAAAAATACAACAAATAAATCAACTGGTAAAATAAAACGGTTTATAATAATTGCATAAAAAATACAGAAAAAATAAATTTTAAACAGATGAGAACTAATAAAGAAAAAAATAAAATCAATAACAGAATGTTTTTTTTAATTGTCAGTCTGTTTTTTTTGTTTTCTTGTTCAAACAATTTAGAAGAAATAAAACCATATCAGATAAAAAGCGATATTCCAAACGTTTCTGTAAGAAACATGCACACAATATATAATAGTAGCAATCGCTTGCAAGCCGAAATATTTGCACCAATAGCAAACCAGTATCAAACAGACAATCCATACATGGAATTTTTAGAAGGTATAGATATGTATTTTTTTGACGAAAAATTTGATACAACTTCAAGTCTTACAGCAGATTATGCAATATATTATCAAAAACAAAAACTTTGGAAAGCAACAGGTAATGTAGTTATTATTGGACAAAATGGAATTACAATGAAAACAGAGGAGATTTATGGCAACGAAAAAGATGAAAAAATTTATTCAATAAAATACGTAGAAGTGGCAGACCCCGATGGAACTATAATAAGAGGAAAGGGAGGTTTTGAATCAAATTTTGATTTTACAAAATATAAATTTAAAAACGTAGATGGAATTATTGTTGGACTACAAAAAAATATTAAAGATTGAAAATAGTTCTCCAAGTAATTGTGGAATTGAATATTATATAATATAAATTCAATAATTTGATAATTAATAAAAAAAGCCTATTAGAGTTTCAAACTCTAACAGGCTTTTTTGTTTGCTTTTATTTTAAAATAGTAAAACAGGTAGCTAATCGCATTGCATTTCGTATTTCCATTGGGTGTTGTCGCTACCAATAACTTTAACTGTTATATAGTTTTTGCTACATCTTAAATTTGCTGTTCCCTTTCCAGATACGGCTGTGCGAGTATCATAGATAACCTTTTTACTGCTACCAGTTCCACAATAAACTATCAGTCTATCTGGAACAGAATACATATCCCAGCTAATTGCGAATCTTTTTGCACTGCCAACGCTGTGCACTTTTATGGTAACTCCTTCGCCTCCTGATTCTACTGGTGCCTCACATGGCACAACGTTTGGTGGCGGTGGGTCTTCGTCTTGTGGTGGTGGCGGTGGCGGTGGTGGCGGTGGTGTTATTTTGGTAAGAGGAATGTCTCGCTTACTTGTTGCTCCGTTCATTAGGTCGCTAAATTTTTTGCTCCTAATTTTTGTGCTGTTTGTTTTATATCCAGATTTTGAAGCTGTAATAGAAATAACATCTGTTGATTTTACTCCCGAAACCATAAAATATCCGCTTGCGTTGCTATATTCTGGTGTTGGACGTTTTTTACCATTTATTGTAATATCATTTTTAACGCCAGATAGTCCGTTTTTACCATCAGTATTACGGAATTGAACATCGCTAAGAGTTGGTCTTAAATATAGGGTTCTTTCTTCCTCGTCTAACTGAATAAATTCGTCAACTTTGGCTGTTTTGCTTGTGTCGTTATAAAAGGCTTTTTCGGCGTGGATAGTAACAGTTTCGGTAATTTTTACCTCATCAAAAGCTCCTTCTCCTACGGCAGTTCCTTGCCCGTTAGAATTTGTGCGAACCGTTTGAACCACCGTTCCATCAATAATTAGTTCGGCAGTTGCATTTGCTATTGGTTGTTTTGTTACCAGGTCTTTTACTAAAAATTTGACCATTTTTTTAATTGGAGTGAGCCTCAAAGTTCTTGTGCTGTCAATATTTCCATAAAAATATCTTGCATCTGATTTTATTATAGAGTCTCTGTCGTATCCGTAGGCTGAGGCATAAACACTTGCGTCTCCGCAGTATGGAAAGTCTTCAAGCACAACCATTCCTGATGGGTCTGTTTTAACATTCCATTTTTTGCCATTTCCACTTTCTGCAATAATTTCTGCATCTACAATAGGCTGATTATCATCTACGTCTATAACTGCAAATTGATAATCGTAGGTTCTGTATGGGAGTTCCAGAATTTCTTCTTTTTTGTTTTTTAATTTATGAAACTTGGGGCGAATGCTATCTCCCATAAAGCAATCGTTTGTTGCTGTTACAGTTGTGAGTTCGCCTCCACAAAAAAGTTTTGAATATACGGTATATTTTATTCCTTCAAAAATAACAATGCCATCTTCTCCTGTAACTCCTTTCAGGTTGATGGTATCGTGGGTTAAAAACTTACTTGATTTAAAATTGAAAAGTTGCTTATCTACATAGGTAAATTGAACATTTGTATTTGCAAGTGTGGATTGATTAATGGCATCTACGGTTTTGAAATGCACATCTTTTTTCATTACAATTAATAAAAGAAGTGGTAAAAGCAGCAACAAAAATAATAGTAGCCACCAATAATTTCGCTTCTTCATTTTTATTACATACTCAGAATGTTGGGTATCGTAGGTGAAATTTTCTTTGGTTTTCATATATATTTATTAAAACATTTTAAATCATAAAGTTAAAATAATTTATCACAAAAATAATAAAATTTATTTAATTGTATATTATTTCTTGTTTTTTTTATTCAAAATATTAATAAAAACATAAAAAAAAGATTTTATCTTTTTTATAAATAAAATCTTTTTTTGAGATTTGATGTTTTGTTATAAATATTTTTTGAGCAAATCGCTTCGAGAGCTGTGTCTTAGTCGTCTTATAGCTTTTTCTTTAATTTGTCTAACACGTTCTCTTGTTAGGTCAAAATGTTTAGAAATTTCGTCCAAGGTCATTTCTGCAGAATTAATTCCAAAGAAAAATCTAATAATATTGGCTTCTCTTTTAGATAAGGTGGACAATGTTCTTTCTATTTCGGTAATGAGTGCTTCTTTTATTAGCGAGGAGTCTGCTTTTTCGGAGTCTTCGTTTTCAAGCACGTCTCTTAGGCTTCCTTCTTCTCCTGTTCTAAAAGGTGCGTCTATGGATTTGTGTCTGTTTGAGATTCTTCTGCTTTGTTCTATTTTTTGTTTGGTTATATTTAAAATTTCGGATAGTTCGTTGTCGGTAGGTCTTCGTTTGTATTGTTGTTCAAATTCAACCATTGCCTTGTTGATTTTATTTATTGTGCCAACCTGATTTAGAGGTAGTCTAACAATTCTTGATTGTTCTGCAAGTGCTTGCATAATAGATTGTCGTATCCACCAAACGGCATAAGAAATAAATTTAAAGCCTCTTGTTTCATCAAATTTTTCGGCAGCTTTTATTAGTCCTAAATTTCCTTCGTTAATAAGGTCTGGGAGGGTTAAGCCTCTGTTTTGATATTGTTTTGCAACAGAAACGACAAAACGTAAGTTTGCAGTAACTAACTTATCCAGAGCGTCTTGGTCGCCAAGTCTTATTCGTTGTGCAAGTTCTACTTCTTCTTCAACCGAGATAAGGTCTTCTCTACTAATATCTTGCAAATATTTGTCGAGAGAGGCACTTTCTCTGTTCGTAATAGACTTATTTATTGTAAGTTGTCTCATTTTTGTATAGTTATCTTTTTTGTTTCTAATTTTTTTGTTTTTTGTGTATTTGTTTCAATTTTTATATTTTTTTAATAATAACAGTTAAATTAGTTTCTCTTATAATATGCTTTTTATTGATATAAAAATATCTATAATTATTTAAGCCTTTATTTTATTCATTTGAAAAAATTAAAGGTTATTATTTATAAAAATCTAAAAATTTGTTCGTTAAAAAAACCTTGCGAAAAGGTTCACAAGGTTTTTTTATTTCGCTCAAAATACGAAAAAGAAAAACACAATATTGTTATACGTATGAAAAATAAAAATGTTTCAAATTTTTAATAATAAATTAATTAAAAGTGTTTTTATATTAAATATGTTAATAAAATTAAAAATAATGTTTGGAATATAAAAATCTCTAAGTTATATAATAACTATTTAATAAAGAGACTAATATAATACCATTGTTGTTCAATTTTTCTTGTTTTAAAATAGTATTTTTTTTATAAATTGTTTTTATCAGTATTCTTTTTTACATTTGTAACTTAACAATTTAAAGTAAGAGAGTTAATTTTACTACTATTTTTTTGTAAAATTGACAACAAAACACTAAGAAATGAAAGAAAGAATAGCAGTATATTGGGATTTTGACAATATTCATATTTCGGTTTGTGGTTCGCAACTGGGAAGGGATTGGGTAGATAATTATGATAATAGAAAAAAAACACAGCCAAAAGTGATTGATATTGATGCAATTATGGAATATATATCGTCTCTTGGCGAAGTTAATATAAATAAGGCATATGCAGAATGGAGCTTGTTTGGAAAATATAGCAAAAGTTTGCATAATTATTCGGTTGATTTAATTCAGCTTTTCCCTCGTGGTTCGCACATGAAAAATGGTGCAGATATTCGTATGGCTATTGATGTTGTGGAAGATATGCACTTTCATGAGCATATTGACAAAATTATTATTCTTGGGGGCGACAGCGATTATATTGCTCTTGCTCAGAAGGTTAGACAAAAGGGTAAACAAATTATTGGCATTGGTGTAAAAGAAACTACTAATCCGTTTTTAATCAAGGCTTGTAATGAGTTTAAAATATATTCCAGCTTGATTGCAAAGTCTTCTGGATTTTCAAAAATTAAATTAATTGAAGACAAGACTGTTGATGTTCAGGAAGCTAAAAAGCTGCTTATTAAAGCAATAGAGGCAATTATGAGCAAAACAGATAGAGAATATGCAAAAAAATCGGCAATAAAACCAATGATGATTCGCCTTGACCCTTCTTTTGACGAGTCTAATTATAATTTTAAAACTTTTGCTCTGTTTTTAGATAATTTCAAAAATATTATTACTATAAAACATGCTGAACACGACCATCATATTTATTTAAAAAGTAATAAAAAAATAGTAGAAGAGCCAACTTTGAAAAAAATGGAAAATGGTGTTTTACTTATAGATTATTATAGGAGTATTTTTAATGCCGAAAAAATTAGCTTAATTGAGCCTCAAAAATTGAGAAAGTTGTTAATTAAATTTTATGCAATAACAGTAGATAAATCATTCTCGGTAAAAGATTTTGATAATTTGAGAGATAGTAAAACTTTTACCAACGATTCTTTTGAGGTTTCCAAAAATAATATTTCAAGAGTTATACGATTGTTAAAGCGAACAAATGTTTTTGTTCCTGATGAAAAAAATGAAGCAAAATTTAAAATTGCTCCTCATTTAAAATCTAATACAGACTTAGTAAAGTCTGTTTTTGGAGAATTAGTGAAAGTTATTAAAGCAAAATTAAAAGAAAATAACGAAACTATTGATTATAATATTTTGTATAATCTTTTATATGAAAATAATGACTATAAAAAAGAATTTGCACAAATAATAAGTGGTTAAAATAGTTTTTAGTTGGCTATCTTGATAATGATTATTGGAAAAATTATAATTAATTTTTGTTATCATAGCAAACTAAAAACTAAAAACTTATTTATTTTTTGTTCATTTTGTATAATTCTTTCAGCATATCTAATTCTTTCTGACTCATGTTTTTGGGAATAGAATATTTTATTTTTACGTATAGGTCTCCATAGCTATTATCTGTATTGTAAATAGGCATGCCTAAGCCTTTGAGCCTAACAGTTTTGCCGTAAGGAGTGCCTGCCAAAATTTTTATATTAACATCACCTTTTAGGGTGTTTATTTTTTGTTCGCCACCGAGCATAATTAAGTATATATCAACGTTTAAGTCCATATATAAATCGTTTTGTTTTCGCTTGAAAACTTTGTGAGGTGTAACCGAAAATCTTACATACAAATCGCCTGGGTCTCCATATGTATATTTGCTTGCATGCCCCTTTCCTTTGATTTTCAGCATTTGGTCGTTTTCAATTCCGGGTTTTACGGTTAATCCTAATTTTTCACCATTTACTTTTAGTATTCGCTTAGAGCCAGTATATGCTTCTTGGAGGTCTATTGTAATTTTCCCCATAATATCCTTCCCTTTAAATAATTTTGAAGTATCTTGGGTGTTTTGGGATTTTTTTTTGTCAAAAAAAGTTTTGAAAAAATCTGAAAATTGTCCTGTTTTAAAATCTTTTTTAAAATCGTTCCAAACCTTCTCTACCGTATCGTCTGTTTTGTATTTATTTGATTTTGATGTATATGGGTTTTTGAAATTATTGGTATAAGAATGATAATTATTAGTTTTAGGGTTGTTTCTGCGACCAAGTAAATTATCAAATTCGCTTCTTTTTTCTTTGTCGCTCAGCACATCATAGGCTTCGGCAATTTCTTTAAATTTCTCACCAGCTTTTGCATCTCCCTGATTTCTATCGGGGTGAAACAACATTGCCAGTTTTCTGTATTTTTTTTTAATTTCGTCTTCGGTTGCATTTTTCTCTACCCCCAAAATTTTATAATAATTTTTAAATAACATAATTTTTTTATTTGATAATTAAATACTTATTTTTTAAATTTATTATATTAAACCAATTTGTTGTTTTGGTTGGTGTAATATTTTTTAATCTTTAAATTAAATTTGCACCCGACAAATTTATTTTATTTTTTGAATTAAGACAAAAATAAATAAATATTTTAAACTTTATTTGCTTATTTTTTGGAATTTTAATAACAATTTATAACTTTGCGGACTTATTTAAAAAGATGTTTTGCAACACACACTAAAGAATACAAAATAATATAAAATTTTATACCAATGAAAAAGAAAATTCACCCAGAAAATTACAGACTTGTAGCATTTAAAGATATTTCTAACGACCATGTATTTATCACTAAATCAGCAGCTCCAACCAAAGACACACTTGAAATTGATGGAGTAGAATACCCATTATTCAAATTAGAGATTTCTAACACCTCGCACGGTTTTTACACAGGAAAAACTAAATTAATGGATTCTACAGGTAGAGTAGATAAATTCAAAAAACGTTACGGTAATTTTAAAAAATAGTTTTTTTTAAAAAAACATTAAATTTATTTTTAAAAGTTATATAGCTGAAATTTATATTTCAACTATATAACTTTTTTTTTAGGTTTCATGATAAAGTTCGTCTTCTCTCCAAACACCTTTTTTCTCTTTGCCTTTTGGGTCTCTAAATTTGCCTTGTCCGTGTTTTTTACCATCTTTCCAGCTGCCCTCATATCGCCAGCCATCACTCGAAACAAAAACACCTATTCCGTGCTGACTGCCTTTTTTCCATTCGCCATTATATTTGCTACCTTCTGAAAATGTGTAAGTTCCCTGCCCACTAAAAAGATTATCTTTAAAACCTCCTTCGTAGCTGCTACCATCTTTAAAAGTTATTTTTCCCGTGCCATTAAATAAGCCTTGTTTAAAATCTCCCTCGTATTTGTCGCCACCATTAGTAATCAATACGCCTTTGCCGTGTCTTTTGTCGTTTACAAAATCGCCTTCGTAAACACTATTATTATATCCCGTATATTTGCCCTTGCCTTCTTTATTTCCATTTTTCCATTCGCCCACATATCTATTGCCATTGGCATCTACGTAGTCGCCTGTTCCGTTAAATAAATCATTCTTAAATTCACCTTTGTAAACACTACCTTGAGACGAGCGAAACTCTCCAATTCCTGAATATTTATCAAGTTCAAAATCACCAATATAAACATCGCCATCGTGTCCCGTAAAAGTTCCCTTTCCATGGAAAAAATTGTTTTCAAAATCGCCAACATATTTACTTCCCGACTTATATATTAATGTTCCTTTGCCATGTCTATTTCCATCTATCCAATCACCTGTATATGAATAAGTTTTGGAGTTAATTGTTCCTTTCCCATTTTTCAAATCAAAACGATAATCTCCCTCATAATCACTATTATTAGAATATTTATATTTTCCAAATCCATGTTTCATTCCTTCGTGCCAAGCTCCTTCGTAGGATTCTCCCGACTTATAAGACATTTTACCGTTTCCCTCTCTGTATCCATTCCGCCATTCTCCCTTATATTTGTCTCCATTTGAATAATAAAATGTTCCTTCTCCATTGTAATTATCGTCCACAAATTCGCCAACATATTTTGCTCCACTTACAAAAAAATATGTTCCCTTTCCGTGCATGTTTCCGTTTTTAAAATCTCCATCGTATTTTGAACCATCTGAATAATAGTAAGTTCCTGTTCCATTCATCAAATCGTTTTTATACTCCCCTTCATATTTTGAGCCATCTACTTTTGTGTAAACTCCCTTTCCGTTGAACATTCCGTCGCTAAAACTGCCTACATATTTATTACCACTTTTAAAAACATAAGTTCCTGTTCCATTATCACAATCGCCACTAACACAGCCCGTTTCCTGTGCATTTAAAGTTTGAAAAAACAAAAAAGTGATAACAATAATTGTTGTAATTTTTTTCATATTAAAATTTTTTATTAATTAGTCTCCAAAGGTATTTATTTTTTTATAAAATATAAAATAAAAATACTAATTAGTAATTTTATAAAAAATAGAATTTTAATTCAATAATCAATTATATTTTTTGATTCTAAAAAAAAAAAAATTGTAAGTTATGAAATATGAGTATGTTTAATAAAATAAGAATATTTTTTGAATATTTTTTTCAAAAAAAATTTGTTCGTTAAAATTTCTTTTTTACCTTTGCAGTCTCAATTGAGAAGATTACTTAATGATAATTTTCATAAATCAATTGGGGCCCATAGCTCAGCTGGTTAGAGCACCTGACTCATAATCAGGGG
>Ga0193956_1000938_pt1 | contig 12171 bp, 10 predicted proteins | sample BB_7_MG_FD_140358 | JGI IMG/M metagenome (GOLD analysis project Ga0193956, IMG submission 140358) | Microbial mat bacterial communities from the Broadkill River, Lewes, Delaware, United States - BB_7_MG | ecosystem: Environmental > Aquatic > Freshwater > River > Microbial mats | place: USA...
ACAAATCAATTCAAATATGAATTTAATACAAAAACATACAGATCAAAGTACACAAATGGCTAAAAATGCTTCGGATATTGCATCCCAAACTAACAACTTAGCCAAAACTATTGTTGACGAAGCAAAGGAAAAGAAAATATAATTATGAGTAATGAATTAGGATTAAAAGAGTTAAGAGATACTTTAGACAGTATTGATGATGAAGTATTAAGTCTTTTAAATAAAAGAATGGAAACAGTACATAAAGTAGGTGTTTTAAAAGCTCAAAGTGGTGGTGCTATTTATCGACCAGAAAGAGAAAAGTCAATCATAAATAGACTAGAAGAGTTGTCTGCACAAAACAAAGGTATGCTAAACAAAGTTGCAATAGAAGCTTTATTTTTAGAGATTTTTGCTATTAGTAGAAATCTTGAATTACCAGAAAACATAGCCTATTTAGGTCCAGAGGGTAGCTTTACACACCAAGCAGCAGAGAGCCGTTTTGGTGCTATGAGTTCGTACTTACCTATTGGTTCTATTACAGGTGTATTTAGAGAAGTTTCAAATGGAAAAGCAAAGTTTGGTGTAATTCCAATTGAAAATAGTAGTAATGGAATAGTAAGTGATACAATTACTTGTTTTGGTGAATATAAGCTAAAAATTATCGCAGAAGTTATGGTTGATATTCATCATACACTAGCTTCTAGTGTAGATCATGTAAGAGAGATAAAAAAAATATATTCAAAAGATATTGCATTTGATCAATGTAAAAGATTTTTGGAAGACTTGGGTCTTGATGAGATAGAATTGATTCCAGTAGAATCAACAGCAAAAGCAGCAAAACTAGCCGTAAAAGAACCAAACAGTGCTGCTATTTGTTCTCATGTTGGTGCAAAAATGTATAATCTTCCAATATTATTTGAAAATATTGAAGACAAGGGGAATAATAGAACGAGATTTTTAATAGTATCAAACTTTGAAAATGGATGCAGTGGAGATGATAAAACATCTATACTAGTACAACTTTCAAATGAAGCTGGTGCTTTGGTGAAATTTTTGAATGATTTTGATAATGCAAATATCAATTTAACTAAAATTAAGTCACACATTGTAGAGGGGAAATCAACATTTTTTATTGAGTTTAATGCTCATAAAGATGAAGATAAGGTAAAAAGTATTTTTAACAAACACAAAAAAGAGATTAAATTCTTAGGAAGTTATGTAAGGGAAGCAGATGACATTTAATAAAATATTAGATAATGTAAATATATATGAGGCTGGAAAGCCAATCGAATTAGTTGTAAGAGAATATGGTGTAGACGAAAAAGATATCGTTAAATTAGCATCAAATGAAAATCCATACGGAACAGCACCACAAGTAGTACGTGCTTTAGAGGAAAAATCAAGTAGTGCATTTGTATATCCAGATGATTCTATGTATGAATTAAAAGAAGCACTAGCATCTAAGTTTAAAGTTGATGACAAAAATGTAATCATAGGTGCTGGTTCTGATCAGGTTATTGAATTTTGTGTACATGCAAAATGTGATACAAACTCAAAAGTTCTTATGTCTAAAACAACTTTTGCAATGTATGAAATTTATGCAAAACAAACAGGTGCAACAATTTTAAAAACACCATCAGATCAACACAATCTTGATGAATTTAGAGAAATTTATAAAAAAGAGGGAGCTGATGTATTATTTTTATGTTTACCGAACAATCCTCTTGGTGAATGTTTAGATGCAAAAGACGTATATGAATTTTTAGAAGAGATAGATGAAAATACACTTGTAGTTCTTGATGGTGCATATCAAGAGTATGCAAAATATAAAGATGGTGCAAAAGAGATAGATGTTAGTGTTGTAACAAAAAAACACTCAAATGTTATTTATCTTGGAACTTTTTCTAAAGCTTATGCTTTAGGTGGTATGAGAGTTGGATATGGTATTGCAAATGAACAAATTATCAAAGGTTTACTAAAATTAAGACCTCCATTTAATATTACTACACTATCTTTAGAAGCTGGTATTCAAGCTTTAAAACATGAAGATTTTGTTGATAGTTGTATAGAAAAGAACTTTGAACAGATGAAAAGATATGAAGAATATGCAAAATCAAAAAACTTTAATTTTATACCTTCTTATACAAACTTTATAACAATGTATTTTGATGGATATAGTTCAAAAGAAGTAGCTCAAAAGCTTCTAGAGCAAGGTGTAATTGTAAGAGATATGACTGGGTATGGATTCAATGCAATTCGAATTACGATTGGTAATGATATTCAAAATACACGAGTCTTTAAAGTTTTAGATAGTATTTTATAAGTAGAGAAGAGATGATAAATAGATTTAAATTAAAAGAACACAATACAAGTGTTAAAACAGAATTTTTAGCAGGATTTACAACATTTTTAACAATGATGTATATTGTACCAGTAAATGGTTTTATATTAGCAGATGCAGGATTGCCAATGGGTGCAGTTGTAACAGCAACAGCACTTATCACAATTTTAGCAACTATTTTTAATGGTTATTGGTCTAATACACCAATTGCAATGAGTGTAGGTATGGGTCTTAATGCATACTTCTCTTATGGATTAGTATTGGGTATGGGTCTTGCTTGGCAAACTGCTCTTGGAATTGTATTTTTAAGTGGTATTATTTTTGTAATATTATCCTTTACCCAATTTCGAGTTTGGTTAATGACATCAATACCTGTTGACCTTAGACGTGCAATTAGTGCGGGGATTGGTGCTTTTATTGCATTTATTGGATTAAAGCAAATGGGAATAATTGTACCTGATAAAGCTACTTTAGTTACTCTTGGTAATGTTGGAAGTCCTGAGGTATTATTGGGTCTTTTTGGTCTTATGGTTTCACTTGGATTTTATACATTTAGAATTAAAGGTGCATTTATCTTAGCAATACTGTTAACATCAATTGTTGGTTGGACTTTAGGTATTGGAAAAATGCCAGAAGCTATTGTTGGTTTACCTGAAACAATTAGTCCAATCTTCTTGCAACTTGATATTATGAGTGCATTGTCTTTAGCACTATTACCAGTAGTTATCACATTTTTAGTAACAGATATGTTTGATACACTTGGAACATTGACAGGAGTTGGTACTCGGGCAAATTTATTCCAAACTCAGGATAAAAATGACAAAGCATTAGAAAAAACACTTGAAGCAGATGCGATTGCTACTGTTGCAGGAAGTTTAATTGGAGTTTCAACAACAACATCTTTCATAGAAAGTGCAAGTGGTGTTGAAGAGGGAGGAAGAACAGGATTAACATCTGTATTTACAGGATTATTCTTTGTTTTAACACTATTCTTACTTCCACTTTTTAAATCAATTCCTGCAAATGCTATTTATCCAGTACTAGTAGTAGTTGGTGTTTTAATGTTCACAGAGCTTGGTAATATTAATTTTAAAAATAATGATTTAGCAGTTACAAGTGCTTCGTTTTTAATAGTTATACTTATGCCTTTAACATTTTCTATTACAAATGGATTTGCAGCTGGTTTTATAGTATACACTACTTTAAAATTATTAAAAGGTGAATTTAAAGATGTAAACTTAGGTTTAATCACAATTACGTTGATATCATTATTGGTATTTATTTTACATTAGGGGAAAAAAGATTTGAAAAAAGTTTATTATAGTTATAATGATTGTATAGAAGATTGTAAGGTACTTGTACCGATGCTTAAAGAGTATAAACCAGATGCAATGGTTGCAATTGCCAGAGGTGGATTAGTATTAGGACATTTACTAAGTGAAGCATTAGAAACACGTGAAATTTACAGTTTAAATTCAATACATTATGATGGGACAACAAAACTTGATACTTTTGAGATATTTAATATTCCAGATCTTAAAAGAAAACATAAAATTGTTTTAATTGATGATATCGTAGATAGTGGTGAAAGTATGGTAGAGATTATTCGAATATTAAAAGAAAAATTTCATCATTGTGAATTTAAAATAGCAACAATTTTTTATAAACCAACAGCACTTATTCAGCCTGACTTTAGTGTAAAAGAGGCAAAAGATTGGATAGAATTTTTTTGGGAAGTTGACTTACTAGAAGAGAGATAAAATGGAAATAAAAAATAAAACTACTCACGAATTAAATTCTTTAGCACAAGACATAAGAGACAGAATTATAGATGTTGTATCAGTAAATGGTGGGCATTTTAGTTCAACTCTTGGAGCTGTAGAATTAACTATTGGTATGCATAAGGTATTTGATATCAAAAGTGATCCTTTCATTTTTGATGTATCTCATCAATGTTATCCTCATAAACTTTTAACAGGACGTTGGGAAGAATTTAAAACTTTACGACAGTTTAAAGGTTTGAGTGGTTTTACAAAGCCTAAAGAATCACAGGCGGACTATTTTGTAGCAGGTCATAGTTCTACTTCTATTTCTCTTGCTGTTGGGGCTGCAAAAGCTGCAAAACTAAACAATGATGGGAAAGTACCAGTTGTAATGATTGGTGATGGTTCTATGACAGCGGGAATGATATATGAAGCACTTAATGAATTAGGTGATTTAAAACTTCCAGTTGTAATAATTCTAAATGACAACGAAATGTCAATAGCAAAACCAATTGGAGCAATGTCAAAACATCTCAGTAAACTTCTTGCTGGTAAATTTTATCAAGGATTTAGAGATAAAGTTGACCATATAGTAAAGAATTATATGCCAAAAGGTACAGACTATATCGCCAAAAGAATAGAAGAGAGTATGAAACTAATCACTCCTGGTATGATTTTTGAAGAGATGGGAGTAGACTATATTGGTCCAATTGATGGTCATAATATTGATGAAATTGTTGAAACACTAAAATTAGCAAAAAATTTAAATAAACCCGTAATAGTTCATGCAAAAACAACTAAAGGGAAAGGCTATGCTATTGCAGAAGGTCATCACGAACATTGGCATGGAGTTGGTGCATTTGATGTAGAAAGTGGAGCTTTTATTAAAAAAAAATCTCCTAAGTCCGCAACAGCAATTTTTAGTGATACTCTTTATGAATTAGCATTAAACGATGAAAAAGTAGTTGGTGTAACTGCGGCTATGCCAAGTGGTACTGGTATGAACAAATTAATTGACAATTTTCCAGAAAGATTTTGGGATGTTGCAATTGCAGAGCAACATGCAGTCACATCAATGGCCGCTATGGCAAAAGATGGGTTTAAACCATTTGTTACAATATATTCAACATTCTTACAACGTGGATTTGATCAAATTATTCACGATGTTTGTCTGATGAAACTACCAGTAGTATTTGCAATTGATAGAGCAGGAATTGTTGGTGCTGATGGTGAAACACATCAAGGACAATTTGATATAAGTTTTTTAAGATTTCTTCCAAATATGACTTTATTTGCACCAAGAGATAGTAAAACGCTAGAATATGCATTAGAATTTGGTAAAGACTTTGATGCTCCATGTGCTATAAGATACCCAAGAGGTGCTTTTGATCAATTAGAATATGAAGCAACAAAATTTGAACTAGCACGTGCTGAAGTTTTAAAAAAAGGTACTAGCAACATCGCATTTATAGGTTATGGAGCAGGAGTTGGACGAGCAATTAAAACAGCTAATTTATGTGAGCAAGATATCACAATAGTTGATTTAAGATTTGTAAAACCACTTGATACTGAACTATTAATAGAACTATCTCAAACTTGTAATAAATGGTATATTTTTAGTGATAGCCAAAAACAAGGTGGTGTAGGAAGTGCTATATTAGAATTTATTTGTGACAAAGAACTCAACGTAAAAATTAAGTCTTTTGAATATGATGACTTATATATTCAACATGGTGACACCAAGCTTCTTGAAGAAGACTTAGGATTGCTTCCAGAACAATTAGCTAAAAAGATATCTAATTCATAAAATTTGAATTAGATACTTTCAAATATATCAATCCTCTTTTTCTTTTTTATCTTCTTTTAACTTAGATAATTTTTCTTTTTTAAATGTAAGATAAGGAGTAACAACATCATGGTTTTTTTTCACAGATAAAAAATCTTCTTTATTTGTCAATTCTTTTACAAGATTTTCCATTGATAACAAATTGTCTTCATTTAGTTCATCTTCTAATTCAGCATATCTTCTAATCAGTGTATCAAAAGCAAAATTATATTCATATGCCAATTGCCCTTTACCATTTAAGTATTTTTTTACAAATATCCAATTTGCAAATATTGCTTTCCATGCCCTTTTTTGATCACTTGTAATACACAAATTTTTAATTATTTTTCGCCATTTAAACAATCCAAAATATGCTTGATGACTAGACCATAGTTCATCAATCCACCAATCTTCAAATCTAGGAAAACCTCTAAAAGCTGGTAACTCTTCCTCTTCAATATTTTGTTTTATATTTAACATTAAAGTATACAACTGTAAAACAATGATTGGTATTCGATATCTAAACATACCTAAGTCTTTGATAGGTTCTCCTATCAAATCTTTTGTTAAATCATCAAAGTCATTTTTTATTTGAGTTAAATCACTTTCTATAGTTTCATGCAGAACTAAGTGCAACTCTATACTTTTAATTGCAATTTCAAATAGTTCTCTATCATCAATATTAATATTTTCTGGAAGTTCATCAACTATCATCATAGCTTCTATCTTTTCATCATTTGTTTTTGTAACATCTCTTTTTAATCTTACTTTTTGATAGTGATAGTAGTTTTTTCTTTCAATTGATTCTTTAATTCTCTCTTTTTCCTCAAGCTCTTGAATATCTTGACTTAACAATTCAGCTAACATATCCTTGTGTTTTTCTAAAAGTATCGTATTTTCTTCTAAGTTCTCTTCAGTAGATGCTTTCACCATACGAGTTAATTTCGTCTCACCTGATTCATGAGCAGACAACTGTTTCTTAGCCAATGAGATACGGCTTTCTCCAGTTTTGATAAGTTCTTCTAAGGCAATTATTGCTTTCATATAAATTCCAATCTAATAAAAGTAATTTTACATACTTTTGTATTAATTTAATATTAAATTAAGAAAGTCATACCTATATTCTTCTTTGCTAAAGCTTTTTTTAAGTACATTTTAAATAGTATTGCAAACTAAATTTTTTATTACAAGGGATATACAGCTATGGCAAACCATAAATCAGCTGCAAAAAGAGCAAAACAAACTATCGTAAAAACTGAAAGAAACAGATTTTTCAAAGCAAGAATCAAAAACGTTACAAAAGCAGTTTTAGTGGCTATCGAAGCTAATGACAAAGATGCTGCAACAACAGCAATGAAAGAAGCAAATAAATATTTACACCACTGTGTAAGTAAAAACATTCTTAAAAAACAAACTGCTGCTAGAAAAGTAAGTAGATTACAAACTAAAGTAAACGGTTTATAATAAAACCTTTTTACTTAAATTAATGATTTAAACTATCTATTAATTTTAGATAGTTTACTTTTCTCTTAACTATATAACACTAGTGTATAACAACTAGATTTATAAATTCACCAAATAGGTATTTTTATGTTACAAGACAAACTACAACTTTTCATAGATAGATATGAAGAGATAAACGAACTTTTAGTATCACCTGATATATTAACTGACATTAAAAAAATGACAGAACTGTCTAAAGAACAATCAAGTATTTCAAAAATTGTTGATGCTGCAAATGAATATAATCAAATCATAGAAGATATAGAAGAAAATAAAATGCTTCTAGGAGATGATGAATTAGCAGATTTAGCAAAAGAGGAACTAAAAGAATTAGAAACTCGAAAACCTGAACTTGAAGAAGAGATAAAAATACTTTTACTTCCAACAGACCCTAATGATGATAAAAACATCTATATAGAACTACGAGCTGGTGCTGGTGGTGATGAAGCTGCAATATTTGTAGGCGATCTATTTAGAACGTATATCAAATATGCAGAAAATGAAGGTTGGAAAACTGAAATTATGAACACAAGTGAATCAGAATCTGGTGGATATAAAGAGATGGTTTTTCTTGTAAAAGGTGAATCAGTATATAGTAAACTTAAATTTGAAGCAGGTGTGCATAGAGTTCAAAGAGTTCCAGCAACAGAATCTCAAGGTAGAGTTCACACAAGTGCGATTACAGTTGCTGTAATTCCAGAAGTTGATGATATAGAGATTGAGATTCGAGCAGAAGACTTAAAAATTGATACAATGCGATCTAGTGGATGTGGTGGACAATCTGTAAATACAACAGATAGTGCTATTAGAATCACTCACTTACCAACAGGACTTGTTGTAACAAATCAAGATCAAAAGTCACAACACAAAAATAGAGAAAAAGCTATGAAAGTTCTAAAAGCTAGACTTTATGATCTTCAAGAGCAAGAGAGAATGGAAGCTGAAGGTGCAGATAGAAAAGCACAAGTAGGTTCAGGAGATAGAAGTGCACGAATTAGAACGTATAACTATCCTCAAGGTCGTATATCTGATCATAGAATCAACCTAACTTTATATCGACTTGACAATATCATGAATGATGGATTTTTAAACGAAATAATTGATCCATTAATCGCAGACCATCAGTCAAAACTTATGGAAGCTTCGGGAGTATAAACTCCCTCTTTCCAAAACTTAAACACCACAATAAACTCAATTCACAAAATCTAAAACCATCTTGTAACCAAACTATAATAAAATTTTCAGTATAATCGCAACCTATTATGGACTTATAAATATAAGAAGTCAACAAGGAGATACATTTGAAAGAATGGATAGAAAAGATAAACAGTAGTGAATCTTTAGAACAACTAGAACAATTACGAATTGATATACTAGGTAAAAAAGGTGTATTAACATTAGAATTTGCAAAAATGAAAGATGTACCTAATGACCAAAAAAAAGCTTTTGCTCAAAATTTAAATAAAGAAAAAGCAACAATCAATGAAGCTTTAGAGGCTCATAAAACAATCTTAATGGCTCAAGAACTAGAAAAACAATTAGAGTCTGAAAAAATTGATGTAACTAAATTTAGTCCAAGCATAAATCAAGGTGCATTACACCCTGTAGCAGATACTTTAAATACAATTACAACATATTTTCAAAATTTAAACTTTAGTATTGAAGAGGGTCCTTTAGTAGAGGATGATTTTCATAACTTTGAAGCATTAAATTTACCAGCATATCATCCAGCAAGAGATATGCAAGATACATTTTATTGTAACGATGGTGCAGTTTTAAGAACACATACATCTCCTGTGCAAATTAGAACAATGATGAATCAAAAACCACCAATTAGAATGATAGCTCCTGGTGCTGTTTTTAGAAAAGATTTTGATATAACACACACTCCAATGTTTCATCAAATAGAAGGTCTTGTAGTTGAAAAAGATGGTATCGTTTCATTTGCAAATTTAAAATTTGTAATGGAAGAGTTTTTACATCATATGTTTGGTGAAGTTGAGATCAGATTTAGACCTTCATTTTTCCCATTTACTGAACCATCAGCGGAAGTAGACATCTCATGTATCTTCTGTAAAGATGAAACAACAGGAAAAAGCTGTGGTTGTAGAGTTTGTTCACATACGGGTTGGTTAGAAGTACTTGGATGTGGAATTGTTGATGAAAATGTATTTAAAGCAGTTGGATATGAAAACGTAAGTGGATATGCCTTTGGTTTAGGTATTGAAAGATTTGCAATGCTTATACATAAAATTGGAGATTTAAGATCTCTTTTTGAAAGTGACATTAGACTATTAGGACAATTCAGATGATAATTACAAGACAATGGGTACAAGAATATTTAGATATATCTAAAATAAGCACACAATCAATATGCAAAGCATTAAATTCAATTGGTCTTGAAGTAGATAGCACAAACCGAGTTTTAATACCAAATGGTGTTGTTGTTGGTCATGTTACAGAATGTGAAAAACATCCAGATGCTGACAAATTGAATATTTGCCAAGTTGATATTGGAACAAAAATAGAACAAATTGTTTGTGGTGCTAAAAATGTTGCCAAAGGTCAATTAGTAGCAGTAGCAACTGTTGGAACTATTCTTGACAAAGATTTCAAAATCAAAAAAGCACAACTAAGAGGTGTTGAATCAAATGGTATGATTTGTAGTTCAACAGAGATTGGTTTACCTAAACTAAATGATGGGATTATGGAATTAGATGATTCTATAGGAAAATTAATTATAGGTAAAGAGTTAAACGAATACTCACTTTTAAATGATGAAACTATAGAGATAGAACTAACAGCAAATAGAGGTGACTGTTTAAGTATCAATGGTGTTGCACGTGAACTTGGAACTTACTTCAATATTCAGTTAAAAAACATTGATACTGTAGTAACAACAAATAACAAAGGAATTGGTCAAGTTTTTGATGTTGACTATGATACAAAATGTGAGTCAAGCCTTATTTATAAAGTAGTTGACATTAAAGATTTTAGTATAAAGTTAATTCATAAACTAAGAACTTCAACAATTGATAAATTAAAAAATACTGATATTGAAATAGCTATTACTTACGCAACACACTCATGTGGTGTTTTGATTAATGTATATTCTAAATCTATAGCAACACAACATGACAACAATAAAGTTTCATTGAGTATTAAAAAAGATGAAAACAATTTTGATACAGTTGAAGGGAATATGCTATTAAGTACTATTGGAATAGAAGCAGGCCAAGTTACAGAAAATAGTGATGAAGTTATTATTGAAGCAAGTTATACAAATCCTGATGAATTAGCACAAAATGTATTTGATAAAAAGAAAAAAACTGGGGATGTTTATTATAAAGCATCAAGAGGTAGTGAACCAAATTTAACATTTGGTATTGATACAATCATATCTTTATTATCATTAAATGGTGGTACTATTTATAATGGAAGTAAAGACTTTATCAATGAAAAAAGTGAAACTACTATCAGTATTAATAATGACAAGTTAAATGCAATAATAGGTCAAGATATACCACCATCACAAACAAGTAAAATATTAACATCACTTGGTTTTTTTGTAAAACAAGATGGGCAAGATACAATAACAGTTACAGTACCAGCTTTTAGACATGATATTAAAAATATTGCAGATGTTACAGAAGAGATCGTAAGAATAATTGGGATTGATCAAATTAAATCAAAACCATTATTAATAAGAGAATTTAACAATATAAATAAAACATCAAATAGTTTAGTTTTAAAAAATAGTATCAGAACAAAAGCAGTAGCAAATAGTTTTTTTGAAACAACAACTTATGTATTTACAAATAAAGAGCAACTTGAACGGTATAACTTTCCTACAGTAAATAGTAAAAAAGATATATTAAATCCAATTGTAACTGAACTAAATACATTCAGAACTACACTTGCATTAAATTTAGTTCATGCTGTATCACATAATGTAAATCAAGGATTTAAATCAGTTGGTTTATTTGAGATAGGTACAATATTTGACAAAAGTAGAAATGAAGCAAAATCTATGGGATTTATTTTTAGTGGTGATTATGAGAATGAAGCTGTTAAAAATCATGCAAAACCTGACAAAATTGACTTTTTCAGTTTTAGTGAAAAAATAGCAAATACAATTGGTGAGTTTGAACTAGAACCTATGAAAAAGATTGATAATAGTTTTATTCATCCATACCAAAGTGCAAACATGATGAGAGGTAGAAAAAGAATAGGAACTGTATACAAACTACATCCTACAGTTGCGGCTGATTTTAATATTTCAAACGAAACATTTATTGCAGAGATTGATTTTGATACATTACATATTGATAAAGTAATTGCAAACAATATATCAAAATTTCAAGCTTCAAAAAGAGACTTAAGTATAATTGCACCTAAAGATTTAGAATATAAAGAGATTAAAAAAGCTATTAATTCACTAAGAATAAAAGAGATAAAACAATACAATCTTGTAGATATCTACTCTGATGAAAAACTTGGTTCTGATGAAAGTTTAACAATCAAGTTTGTATTACAATCTACTGATAAAACAATGGAAGAATCTGAAATAAATACAATTATTGAAAAAATATTAAATAAACTACAAAAAGAGTTAAATATAGGTATAAGATAATGAAGAATATAAGTATATCACCACTAAAGAAACCTTTTGACATAGTAATTAGTAATATTGCTAGTGATAAATCAATCTCACATAGATGTGCTATGTTTAGTTTATTTAGTGATCAACCATCAAC
>Ga0193956_1000939_pt1 | contig 12161 bp, 8 predicted proteins | sample BB_7_MG_FD_140358 | JGI IMG/M metagenome (GOLD analysis project Ga0193956, IMG submission 140358) | Microbial mat bacterial communities from the Broadkill River, Lewes, Delaware, United States - BB_7_MG | ecosystem: Environmental > Aquatic > Freshwater > River > Microbial mats | place: USA...
CTGTCGGGAAGATATATTGGTTATTTACCGCAAAGCTACATTCAACAAGAATTAAATAGTGGTGATATACGTATTATTCAGCCTAGCTCATTAACGTATCAATTTAACTTATCGCTTGTTTATAAAAAATCACCTAGAGAAGTTAATAAGGTTGATTTGCTCAAGGAAGCATTTGCCAAAGCATTTTAGTTCTTTGGTGTAGAGTTAAAATATTTATTGTGTTGTTTTACATTGAAAAATCACCTCAGTAGTATTTATGATAATAACACTGAAGTGATTTGGTTAAGTTAGGCTGTGTACTATTGTTCTATATTTTAAACTGAATTGGGGTCTAGCAAATTTAATAGCCCCCAATTTAACTAAATTATCGGGTATGTTTCGTTAAAAATATAATTATAAAACACCTTCTTTTTTAAGCCAGTTTTCAAAATCACATAGGGTTAAAGATAAGCGCTTTATTAAAAGTTTGGCTTCTTTTTGAGTAATGTTTAAAGGTGGGGCAATCATTACATATTCGCCATAATGGCCATTATTACTTCTACGTCCATAAATTAGAAGCCCATGCTTTGCCGCAAATTGTTTGAATTTTTCTGTGGCTTGATATTTTAATGGTATTGGGGTTTTAGTTGATTTACAAGAAACGAACTCAATGCCTAAAAGTAAGCCTTTGCCACGAACATCACCAATGCTGAGGCAATTAGCTTGAAGTTGTTTTAGTTCTTTTTTTAAATAATTCCCCATAAATTGTGTGTTTTTTAGTAGGTTATTATTAGTTATTTCAGATAAAACCGCACTTCCTACAGCACAAGCTAATGGGTTAGCGTTGTATGTGTGAGCATAATTAAAACCTGTTAGTTCAGCTAATTCATCAACTAAAGTAGCACTGGTCAGCATCGCCCCTAATGGAATATAACCTGCTCCCAACCCTTTAGCTACAACAACAATATCGGGTTTAGCATCAGACCATTGGTGATGCGTTAGGAAGGTACCCGTTCTACCAACACCTGACATGACTTCGTCATAAATTAAAAACACACCATATTTATCACAGATTCGACGAATTTCTTGAAAGTATAGTTCTGGTGGGCTAATTGCTCCAGAGCTTGAGCCACCAACAGGTTCCACAATAAAAGCTAATACACTTTCATTACCAAGTTCTAATATTTTTCTTTCGAGTTGTTGCGCACATTGCAAAGCATAGTCATGTTCATTTAGACCACCAGCAAATCTATAATCCATTAAAGATTGAATTTTCTCTGATACAGTAATCATATCAGAAAATATATCGTTGAATGTAGGGTCTCCACTTACCGCTAAACAACCTAATGTCATACCATGATATGAGGGTTGGCAGCTGATCAATTTATGTTTGTTAATTTCCCCTTTTGCATAGCTATATTGTCTACAAAATTTAATAGCCATATCTACTGCTAATGATCCACCTGAAACAAACAAAGCCCTTTCAAATCCATCACCAGCTAATTCAGTAAGTTGTTTAGATAACAGTAAATTAGGTTGATTTCTTGCTGTTGAGGCAAATGAAAAGCAGAGCTTTTCAGCTTGCTCTGTCATTGCATTAATAACTTTTTGATTACCATGGCCTATATTACATGTTACAGGGCCAGAAGAGGCGTCTAAATATGAGTTACCTTGTTCGTCCCATAAAAAAATCCCTTCTCCCTTTACCATTGTAGGTCGAGGAAATTCATCCGAATTAGAATAAAACAAATCTTGTGCGCCACCAATATTTGGCCTGTTGTTTTTTATATCGCTATCATGCTTATTTTCCATTACACACCACTACTATTTCATTAAATTGTTAATTTTTATTGTTACATTCGTTCTATTATCATTGCTATACCTTGTCCACCACCTATACAAGCTGCAGCACATCCATAACGGGATTCTTCTGAAATTAAAATTCTAGCAAGTGTTCCAGCCAATCTTATGCCTGAGGCCCCCAAAGGGTGGCCAAGCGCTAGTGCACCTCCTTTAATATTTAATTGTTTATTCTTTATATTAAAGTATTGTTGGGCATAAAGAGGAACGACACTAAAGGCTTCGTTAATCTCCCAAAAATCGATATCATTGGCTTTTAATCCTGCAATATTTAACGCTTTCTCTACTGCGGGGATGACTCCTTGTCCCATCATTTCAGGTTTTGTTCCTCGATCAGCAATGCTGACAATTCGAGCTAACGGTTTCATTCCTGTTTTGAGCAAAGCCTCTTCAGACATTAAAACGATTAAAGCTGCTCCAGTTGATAGAGGAGAGCTATTACCTGCGGTGATTAAACCATTTTCTTTAAATGCAGGTTTTAATTGAGATAGTTTTTCAGCTGTTGTTTCTTCTCGAATACAAGCATCCTTAACAACTTTTAAATTATTCATATTTATTAAAGGAATAATTTCTCCTTGAAAGAAGCCAGCATCACGGGCAATTGATGCTTTTTGGTGTGAAGTCTCAGAAAACTTATCCATTTGTATTCTAGAGAAGTGTTTACTGCTTGCTAAGTTTTCTGCTGTGAGTCCCATATTCATAACAACATCCATTTCATAGGACGAATTATAACGATTTATGTCAGGTACTTGTAAAATACCTTGCTCAAAAAGAGATGGCCCCATCGGAACTCGTGTCATATGTTCATATCCAGCAGCCATAGCAATATCTGCTGCTCCTGAAGCTATGTTTAGCGCACTAAACCTTAATGCTGCTAAACCAGATCCACATTGCTGTTCAATACTTCTACTAGCACACTGATCACCAAGTTGAGATAATAGTATTGGATAACGACCACCAAAACTCCACTGTTCTTTTACTTGTAATGCACAACCTATTGAAAGATCATCTACCTCTTCTCCACTAAAGTTTCCTTCTTTAAGCTGGTGATTGATAAGCTGTGCTAATAGTTGGTCACCACTGATATCAGCAAATAGATCAATTTCTTGCTTATAAGGATGGGCACGAGTAAAGGCAGAACGAGAATAGCTTACTAAATATACATTTTTCATTGTGGTTTTCCTATTTTACACCAACGACTTATAAATAAAGCGTAAGCCTTTAAGGTATGACGAATTGATTCAATATCAACGCATTCATCTATGCCATGAATATTTTTAGCAATAGGTCCATAACATGTTCCTGCTGTTTTGTTGTAAAAGTGAAATGCTCTGAGATCTGTAGTACATGTTGACAAATACTGCTCAGGCTCACGTTTTGTTAAACTTTGATGGCACTCTGATAACATGGTTATTCCAGGGTTTTGCAAATCTACTAAATGGCCTTCTGAGCGAAAACCATGAAAACGTAAGATAGGTTTATATTGATTGAATTCTATAGATTCGCTTACAGCCAACTCAATTTTATCATTAACAAGCTGCATTATATGATTGCTTGTCATACCTGGTGGAAAACCTATCCTGCCTTCCATCTCTGCATGTGAGGGTACGCTAGATGCCCAATTTCCACCTTTAAATTTACCTATATTTAAATTGAAAGGGTGGTCATATTGATCATAGGGAACATGACGATATTTTTCATTGAGTTCATCTTCAAGTGACTTGAGATAGGGAATCAACAGTTGTAGCATTTCAATTGCATTTGCCCCAGCCGTTGTATCTAAAACATGCGCTGGTTGACCTTTAATAATAATTTTGAACCACAATACGCCGAGTTGCCCACTGTAAATTTGTGGTCCAAATGGTTCGGGTATTAAAACAAAATCACCATCATAGCCTTTCTCAAGACAAGCTAGAGCCCCATTACCCGTACATTCTTCTTCAATAACAGCTTGTATAGTTAAAGGAGAATCTATACGGTAGCCTGCATGTTGAATAGCGTGTACAGCATAAATCATAGCAGCAACGCCTGACTGCATGTCGCCTGCACCACGTCCGTATAACCAACCATCTTTTTCCCATGGTATATTGGGTGCTTGGGTCCACATATCAAAATGAGTTGCGCTAACAACATCAAGGTGACCATTAAGAACTAATGTTTTACCTTCTGCTTCGGGGTTTAATGCACTGACTAGATTGTATTTTTTATCATAATCCCACTCAACAGGAGCAAACAAAGGATGTTTACCTATACGCTTTATATCAATAGGAACTCTGATAACAGGTAAGTTTAAATCCTGTAAGTTTTTTTCAACAACATCAAGCACACCTTGTTCTTTATTTAAAACACTATATTGTTTAACCATTTCTTTGGTGAATTCAATCACTTCAGGAAAAATTGCATCACAGCTATCTAATATTTCTTGTTCAATAGTTTTAATCATTAGAAAGTACCAATGTTTTGAGGAATAATTAATGGGGCGTCAGTTTGTTCAATCAACTCTTCTAATGTTAATCCGTCAGCAATTTCTTTAAGTACCAACCCGTTATCAGTGACATCTATAACAGCTTTGTCTGTGATAATTCGTGATATGCATTTTTTGGCTGTTAAGGGTAACTTGCATTTTTTTAGAATTTTTGAATTACCTTTTTTATCGTTGTGAGAACATAAAATGATCACTTTGGGAGTTTTTTGAGCTAGCTCCATCGCACCTCCAATACCTGGTGAAAAGTACCCTGGTATTTTCCAATTAGCTAAACTTCCTTCTTGATCAACTTCAAAGGCACCCATGATGGTTAAATCAATTTTTCCGCGTCTAATCATTGCGAAAGACACTGAACTATCAAAAAAACTAGCCCCATTTCTGATGCCAATATATTTACCTCCTGCATCGATTAATTCCGGGTTGATCGACGTTTCATCAGAAATCTTTTGTGCGCCTAATAAACCATTTTCTGATTGAAAGAAAATATCTAAATCAGGTGAAATATAATCAAGAATTTTTGTTGGTAAACCAATGCCCAGGTTAACTATTTGGCCACTTTCAAGCTCTTGTACTGCTCTAGTGATGATTTTATTTACATTCATATTAAATGCTCGCTAGTTTGTTTTTATGACTTGATAGTTCTAGGTTTACAATTGAGTTAACAAAAGCACTTGGTGTGTGTATGTGTTCAGGGTTTAATTGGTTACTAGGAACTAGGTGAGATATTTCTACAATGACATTATTCGCAGCCATTGCCATTAATGGATTGAAGTTCATTGCCGAACTTTCATACACTAAATTTCCATAACTGTCAGACAATTTAGCGTGAATGAAAGCAAAATCAGCATATAAAGCAGACTCAATTCTTAATTGCTTACCTTGATGTTCTATTAGTAAAGCTTTATCAGTTATTTCTGTATCTAAACCAATATCAGTTAAAAAACCATAGCAACCCGCACCAGCATTTCTTATTTTTTCAGCTAGTATTCCTTGGGGATAAAATTCTACCTTAACCTTTTGTTCATTCATCATATCAATGACGGTTTTGTTTAACCCAATGTGTGACGTAATTAATTTATCAATCTGTCCGTTTTCTATGAGTTTACTAATGCCCAAAGAGGTCTCATTCGCATCATTTTTTATAATGGTGAGATTACGTTGTCCTTGTTTTAGTAATTCATCTATTAAAGTAAATGGTGTTCCAGGGTTCCCAAAACCTCCTACCATAATGCTTGCACCATTGGGGATTGTTGCAACAACGTCTTCTATAGCAATCAGTTTATTCATAGATAGTTTTTCCAGATAAAAATAAAGATAAAAATTAATTTGTTGAGTTTTATAGGTGTTATTTTGTAGGTGTGCTAGTAACAGCGACATCGGTAACACTTTCTGTAAACATGTACTTATTGTTATAGGCTAATAGAATGGTCATTAACGGAGCGAAAAAAGCTAAAAAAGTATAGGGTAGATAATCTAGCGTAGAAACGCCTAAAACGGCTGAAAAATAAGCGCCTCCTAATCCCCATGGTACAAGTGGAGATGTGACTGTTGCGGAGTCTTCACTGACTCTTGAACATATCTCAGGTAATAAGTGCTTTTCTTTATATATTGGTAATAACATACGCGCAGGAATAATGATGGCAAGGAATTGACTCGCACCGAGAAAGTTCACAACAATGGAGAAAATAACGTGAGTAGTTACTAAACCGCAGACCGATTGGACTAAGTTCTTTATGTTATTTAGTAATACTTCGAGCATTTTGGTTTTTTCCATTAAACCACCAAGACTTAATGCGATAAAACCTAAAGAAACTGTCCACATCATATTTTGTAAACCACCTCGTGAAAGTAGGTTGTCAATATTTTCAATACCTGTTTTAGATTGATAACCATAATTCATTGCAGTAAACATTTCGTTAATTGACATATTCTGCGCAAAAATAGCAATCAACACCCCAATAAAACTTGCGGCAAACATAACAAGTAGACCTTCAAACTTTTTAATTGCCATTATTATTACTAATACGGGAGGCAAAAAAGTAATAGCTGACAGTGAGTAATTATCGCTAAGCCCTGTTAGCATTGCATCAATCTCTCCCTTATCAATAGTTGCATCTGGTGAAATGTTTAAGCCTAAGAAAAAAAAGGTTATTAAGGTTAATAAAATTGCTGGGCCTGTAGAGTAAAGCATACTTTTTATATGTTTGAATAAATCAGCTCCTGCAATACCTGCAGCTAAATTTGTTGAATCGGATAATGGCGACATTTTATCCCCAAAAATTGAACCTGAAATAACCGCACCAGCAGTGATTGCTGGTGAAATGCCAAGCCCAAAACCAATACCCATAAAAGCGACACCGAATGTAGCTGAAGTTGTCCATGAACTGCCTGTTGATAAAGAGCCAAGACAACAAATAAAACATGCGGAAAATAAGAAGTAAGTAGGAGAAAGAAATAACATGCCATAGTAAATAAATGCTGGAATAGTTCCTGCTGCAATCCAACTTGCGATCAATACGCCAACCATCATAAGAATAAGCATGGGGAGCATGGCAACTTGGCAACCGTGCAGTATTCCGTTTTGTACTTCTTTCCAGCTATAACCAAAAAACAATGCAACACAAGCCGTATAAGAGAGTACTAAGATTAGAGTTATGTGAATAGCACCACTGTTGTCAAAAATAAATACTTGTGCAGCGATAGCGATCATAAGAAATAACATGACACTAATAGCCCCAAAGCTTGAAATTTTATTTGCCATGTTCTTTTTTTTATTTCGCATTGAATGCACCTATGAAAGTGTGGCTATTATTACTTTATTTATAGCTTAGCTACGCAGCTTATTATTTAAATTAATAGTCAATAATATATTTTATAAGAGTTTATGTTGAATATTTGATGTATGTCAATATATGATGGGTTTTCTATAATTGATGAGTAAAAGTCATGAATAATATAAATTTAAATTCAATGAAGTCATTTTCTATTTTTAAAACATTATTTGAAAATGGAACAGCGTCAAAAACAGCCAAAATATTAGGGATAACACAATCTGGTGTTAGCCGTTCATTAAGTGTACTTGAACAAAATATTGGTTTTGACTTATTTATTAGGGAAAAAAAGGGGCTTATAGCAACACCTGAAGCAAAGGAGTTATATAAAGAAGTCTTAAGATTAATGCATCATCTGGAAGAAACTAAACATAGTATTTTAGCATTGAGAGAATTCGGTGCGTCCCGTTTTAGAATTGCAGCCATTCCTGCATTAGCATTTGGCTATATTCCAGAAATAATTTCTAAAATTCTTGAAATAAACCCTAAGTTAAATGTTTATTTTGATGTTTTATCAAGTAATGAAATTATGAATGCGGTTGAGTCAGATTCTTTTGATGTTGGCTTTGTTACCCTTCCTGTAAAAAGTAAGCAGCTGCATATTGAATCTATAATGGAGACGAAAGCTGTTTGTGTAATGCCTAAGGACCATCCTTTAGCATTACTTGATGAAATAAAACTGAATGATTTGAAAGGATGCAATGTTTTAGTACCTAATCAACCTAATGTTGCTGCAGATCAGTTGTTACATTTAATTTCTGAAAGCAATGTTCAACTAAAAAGTAAAACGGAAGCTAACTTGGCAAGTATATGCTCATTGGTAAGTAATAATGTAGGAATCAGTGTCATAAACCCGATAACGGTGAATGATTTACAATGCGAAAATATAGTTGTTAAGCCCTTTACACCAACAATCAGTTTTTCCTTTGCACTAGTTTATAAAACTAATTGGCAAGAGAATAAAATGATTAAAATTATTAAAAATATTATTGAATCTACTTAAATAACCTAAGCTCGGTTTAAGATATAGTTAACCTACTGAAAAATAAACATTAAATTTTTGATTCTCTTCTAGCTTGATAGTTTTACTTAATTCAAGGCAAATTTACGCGTTAATAGCTGGTCTATTGCAAGTGAATTTAACCCCGAAGTTAGTAAAAATAGCTGCTAGAAGAACATTTATTAAGCCGAGCTGAGGTTAAATAATATTAATTTCTATAATTTATTATTTTGATAGCACTCACTCTTTGTTATGACTTTTAATCATTAAAAAGTGCAAAAACATCATATATTGTAATACTTGGTGGTGTATGTATATTAACCGCTGGGAATAAATAAAAAGAGAGAGAAACATGAAAACTAAAAAAACTTTACTCGCTATTGCAATAACAACATCTATAGTTAGTACTTTTTTTACTAATCTGTATGCAAATGAGTTTGAAGGTAGCTCAGCAAAAGTCGAGGAAATAGAAAAAATATCTATTGTGGGATCTCGTGTTCAAGGTCGTGGTTCATTAGACACTGCAGCACCTGTAGATGTTATATCAGGTGAGGATTTTGTAAATCAAGGCTCAAATGATATTGGTGATTTATTAAGAACTGTTGTTCCATCGTATAATGTCAGTGCGCAGCCGATTAGTGATGCAGCGACATTTGTGAGACCTGCCAATTTAAGAGGTCTTGCTCCTGATCATACGCTTGTACTATTAAATGGTAAGCGTCGTCATCGTTCTGCTGTCATTGCCTTTTATGGCGCTGGACTTTCAGATGGCGCTCAAGGGCCAGATATATCGGCATTTCCAGCAATAGCGTTAAAACAAGTTTCCGTTTTACGAGATGGCGCTGCTGCACAATATGGCTCTGATGCAATTGCTGGAGTTATGGATTTTGCATTAAAAGATGCTTCCAAAGGTGGTACTTTTGAAGTGAAAGTTGGTCAATTTTATGAAGGTGATGGTCAGAATTATCAATTTGCAGGAAACATAGGGTTACCTTTAACCGATGCTGGCTTTTTAAATTTAAGTGCTGAATATGGCGAATCAGATCCTACCGATCGTTCTTTACAAAGAGATGATGCACAATCATTAATTGATGCGGGCAATACTTATGTTGCTAGCCCTGCCCAAATATGGGGATCTCCTGAAGTTCATAAAGATTTAAAATTAACCATTAACTCTGCTGCAGAAATGGATGATAACAGTACTTTTTATGCTTTTGGTAATTATGCTAATAAAGTTTCTGAGTCTGGTTTGTATTATAGAAATCCAAACTCTAAAGAAGGTGTATTTACCCAAGGAGATAACCATCTTGTTGCTGACTTAGACGGTATTGATAACGGGATTACTTGCCCAACATTTTTGGCTGGTGATAGTACTGGTTTAAGCCAAGTTATGGATAATACGACTGATATTGGCGCTAATTGTTTTGTATTCAATGAACAATTCCCTGGCGGTTTTACACCGACTATGACAGGTGAGGTTATTGACTTATCTGGTGTTATGGGCATAAAAGGTGATTATCAAGGTGGGGATTTATATTATGATATTAGTGTTGGGGCTGGTTATAGTGAAATTGATTTTGCAGTTGAATCTATTAATGCATCGTATGGGCCCCAAACACCTTTAAATATGGATGCGGGCACTTATATTCAACTTGAAAAAAATATAAATATTGATTTAAGTTACCCTGTTGTAGTTGATATATTTGACTCTGATTTGAATGTTGCAGGTGGCTTTGAATGGCGTGAAGAACAGTTTGAAGCAATAGTGGGTGATCCAGAATCATACAATATTGGTCCCTTGTCAAATCAAGGATTTAGCTCAGGCTCACAAGGATATATTGGTCTTAGTGAAGTCAGTGCTGGTAATTGGGATAGATCAAATATTGCCCTATATCTCGATTTAGAGGCGAATGTAACTGAAAATTTACTTATAGCTTTGGCTGGACGGTGGGAAGATTTTGAGGATTTTGGAACAACGACAAATGGTAAATTATCATTACGTTGGGATATGAATGATCAATTTGCTTTTAGAAGTACAATATCTAGTGGCTTTAGGGCCCCAACTCCAGGACAAGCAAATATAAGTAATGTGAGTAGTGTTTTACAAGATGGCGTGATTGTAAATAGTGGTCTTATTCCTCCAACAACTGATTTAGCTGTTAAGTTTGGTGCAACAGAATTACAACCCGAAAAGTCTAAAAGTTTTTCTTTGGGTACTATTATGAATTTTGATGACCTTTCAATAACAATTGATTATTTCAACATTGATGTTGAAGACAGAATTGCTGTATCAAACTTTATATCTTTAACTCCAGAAGAAGCTATTGGTTTAGAGAATCAAGGAATTGCTGGCGCGTCAGAATTTGCTAACTTCCGCTATTATACAAATGATTTTGACACAGTCACAAAAGGTGTTGATCTTGTTGCATCATATCCTTTTGATGTATTTGGAGGTGACTCTAATATTAGCTTAGTAGCAAACTGGACCGATACTGAGGTTGAAGGTTCATCAAGCAACCTTTTAGATGAAACTCGTATTAGAACGTTAGAAGAAGGCTTACCAAATATTAGAGGAAATATAAATTTTACTCATAATCAAGGTGACTGGCGTGCTCTTGTCAGAGTTAATTATTACGGTGACTATTATATCGCTCATGTATCATATGGCGGATTTGCCTTTGAGCCTAGTTCAGAAATAACAGTGGATCTAGAACTTGGTTATTCACTAAGTGATAATATGTCAGTAACGGTAGGTGCAAGTAATTTGTTTAATGAATTTCCAGACGAAAATCCTTTTGGTAGTATTTTAGGTGCTAAATATCCTGAATTTTCTCCTATGGGGATTAATGGTGGAATGTATTACTTAAAATTTAAATACAATATGTAACAAGTTGTCAGGGGATTGACGAAGAGCAGAGGAACTATACTTCTTCAGATGCTATTTTCGATGAAGTTGTATGTTTATACTTTATTCAACTTAGCCTAATCCTAATAATAAATTGTTATATTACGTATACAAACGACTGTTGATCCATCCACAGTCGTTTTTTCAATTAAACCGCTTTATAGTCATTTGCCCAAAAAAATGTAAGACATGTCTTACAAGACCGTAAGACATGTTGTCATTATTTTGAAGGAAAAAATCAAGTTTAAAATTAAGTGCATGAATATATTGATTAAAATAATTAATATAAATTTTACAAAATTGTTACATAAAAAGTTTTTTTTAATTGATATCCCAAAATATTTTTTAAAGCGTATTATTAATCTTGTCAGGAAGACATAGAGAAGGAATCTCTATTAAAATATTTTACTTAAGTAATGACTATTTAATGGAAATATATTAAGGGAATGAATATAAGGAGGCTTAAGGATTAAGTCGAGTGAAGAGGACTTCACTGAAGGACGATATGAATATGGATGTGGTCAATTATGGATAATTGAAGTCAGGAAGATAATGTCTGGGAGGCAAAACTCGTTTTATAGGAAATAAAACGATAAGACTAAGGATAGCAATAGCATGGAAATATATGGATATAGCGCTTAGGACAATAAGTAGAGTTTACTTAACGGATATACTACGGATAGTCTTTCATGGATGAAATGAGAAAACTGAATACAATGCAGGATGCATTATAAGCTAGTTACAAAAATGCAGTTCTTTGAGCTGCATTTTTCTTTTTAAGCCTTTCCCCTTCTGAGTATCAATCACCTAAACGTGTATATAAAACTAGGCTATAAATATTTTAGCTACAGTATTCATATCAATAACTTAATAAACCCCGTTAATACACGTGATAGTTCTTAATCATCGTCAGTTTATTTTTATAGAACAATTATTTCTTTATTTTCGACATATTTTCCAAGACTATTGCAGCAAAAAACACGATAATTACGTTAATTATGCTCAATGCAGCAAAGATAGCGGCTAAATTTAATACAGGTTTGCTTTAAAGACTTTGTTGCAACAAAAAATATGGAACTATTTAATGGAAATCAAAGTAAA
>Ga0193956_1000941_pt1 | contig 12149 bp, 14 predicted proteins | sample BB_7_MG_FD_140358 | JGI IMG/M metagenome (GOLD analysis project Ga0193956, IMG submission 140358) | Microbial mat bacterial communities from the Broadkill River, Lewes, Delaware, United States - BB_7_MG | ecosystem: Environmental > Aquatic > Freshwater > River > Microbial mats | place: USA...
GTATGGTGCAATAAAGGCTGTACAATATATCTTAAAAAATGATACAAGAGTAGATAAACTTCAACTTTTTTCTCCTGCTTATTTTAATGATAAGTCTACAAAATATAAGAGAATGCAATTGATATACTTTGGTAAAGATTCAAATACATATTGTGATAATTTTTTGCAAAACTGTGGTTTTAGTTCTGAAGCTAAACAGAAGTATTTTTCTTTAGGGACTGTTGATGAGTTGGAAGAATTATTAAACTATGAATGGGATGAATCAATAATGCAATCTATTGTTGATAAAGGAACCAAAATAGAGATATATTTAGGCAGTGAGGATAAAATTGTAAATACGAAAAAGGCTTTAGAATTTTTTAGAAATTATGGTGAAGTTTATTATTTAAAAGAGAAAGAACATGTACTTTAGGGGTTTTAAACTTATAGGATAATAATCTATAAGACTTAATTTTATGGACGCAGATTAAATTTAAGTGACTTTTTATTATAATAATTATCAAAATTTTGAATAAGGCACACACAATGAAAAAAATATTTTTAAAATCAGTAGCAGTATTAGGAACTGTAGCTATCTTGGCTACACCTTCTTTTGCCGCAAAAAAAGTAAAATGGAAATTGGCTATGACATGGCCAAGTACATTAACACCTCTTTCTACTCCACCACAAAAATTAGCGGCTCGCATTAAAGAGATGAGTGGCGGAAAGTTTACGATAGAAGTTCACGGTAAAGAGAAACACAAAGCTCCTCTAGCTGTTTTAGATATGGTAAAAAATAAACAGTACGAAATAGGACATACATCTTCGTATTATTACAAAGGTAAAAGTATCAGCACTGCACTTTTAACTACTACACCTTTTGGTATGACTAGTACTGAACAGTATGCATGGTATTATTATGGTGGCGGTGAAGCTTTAACAAAAAAAGTATATGATAAGTTTAAAATCAATTCGTATCCTGGTGGAAATACAGGAATACAAATGGGTGGTTGGTTTAAAAAAGAGATCAAATCTCTTGATGACTTAAAAGGTTTAAAGATGAGAATCCCAGGTATGGCTGGAGAGGTTTTTGCTAAACTTGGTGTAAATGTGACAAATATTCCTGCTGGAGAATTATATACAGCACTGGATAGAGGAACTATTGATGCATTGGAATGGGTTGGGCCTAGTATGGATATAAAAATGGGATTTCATAAAGTTGCACCATTTTATTACACAGGATGGCATGAACCTGCATCTGAGATGCACTTTTTTGTAAATAAAAGAGCATTCAAAAAACTACCTGCAGAATACCAATCAATGTTAAAAACTGCTATGAGAGCAGTTGCTGCTGATATGATGTACCAAAATTTTGATATGAATGTAAATGCTTGGGAAAAAATGCAAAAAGAATATCCAAATATTAAAGTAAAAACATTTCCTAAAAAAGTTTTAAAAGCTATGAAAGAATCTACTGATAATGTTATGAAATCTTATGCTTCTAAAGATAAATTGTTTAATGAAGTTTATACTTCTCAAATGAACTATCTAAAAAAAGCTAGAACATGGACAAAAATGTCAGAGTATGACTATATTAAAACTTCAGAAAAAGTAAAATAAATTGCATCACGATAAACCAAATATTGCTAGATTAAAAAGAGTTGAAAGTTTTTTCAACTCTTTTATAGATATTATAGGAAGAATAATAGGTATTTTATTGCTTCTTATGATATTTAACGTTTTGTATGATGTTGTTATGAGATATTTTTTTCATAACTCCTCTGTAGGGATGCAAGAATTAGAGTGGCATCTTTTCTCAGTTGTTATACTTTTTGGACTTGGATATTCCTTAAAAGAGGAAGCTCATGTTCGAGTCGATTTTTTATATGATAATTTTTCTAAAAAAACAAAGTCATATATAAATATTGTTGGAACAATACTATTTTTGATTCCTTTATCATTACTTATAATTTTTGGATCATATGAATATGTATTTGACGCATACAGTATGAATGAAATTAGTGAAGATCCTGGTGGCTTAACTCATCGATGGATTATAAAAGCAATGATCCCTTTAGGATTTGGATTTTTGATTTTTAGTGGACTTGTTTATATCCTTAAAAATATTATAATATTAAAAGAGTTAAAAAAATGATTGGTGTTTACATGTTTTTTGCGGCTTTGTTATTATTGTCCGTTGGTTATCCCGTTGCTTTTAGTTTTGGTGCTATATCTATTCTTTTTGGTTTTATAGCAGCTTTTTTTGAAATATTTCCTGATGGTGGAACATTGGTTGAAGTAGGTGAAGAGTTCTTCTCTATGTTTTCTATGATGCCATTTAGAATATACTCAACTATGACAAATAAACTTCTCATGGCAATACCTTTATTTATTTTTATGGGGATTGTATTAGAAAAGTCTGGTCTAGCTACTAGATTATTAGAATCTATGGGAACATTGTTTGGTAAAGTAAGAGGTGGATTAGCTATTAGTACTATACTAGTAGGTTCATTACTTGCCGCATCAACAGGTGTTGTTGGAGCTTCAGTTGTTGCTATGGGAGTTATATCTTTACCTGTAATGTTGAAGTATGGATATTGTAAAAAACTTTCTACTGGTACAATTTGTGCCGCTGGAACTTTAGGACAGATTATACCTCCATCTATTATTCTTATTATTTTAAGTGATGTTTTTGGGGAACCTGCTGGGGATTTATTTAAAGCAGCAATAATGCCAAGTGCTATTTTAGTGGGTTCTTATATTCTTTATATATTGATAATATCAAATTTTAGTAAAGATAAAGCTCCAATTATAGAAATTGAAGATACAGAACATAGTGTAAAAAAAGCAATATTAGCAATACTTCCTCCTATATTACTTGTAACTATTGTATTGGGTTCTATTTTTACAGGAATTGCAACACCTACTGAGTCTGCATCTGTAGGTTCTGTAGGAGCTATCTTTTTAGCTATCATGTATCGATCTTTTAATTGGAAACTACTTGAAGAATCATCTTTAGAAACTGTAAAAGTAACAGGAATGGTAATAGCAATTTTAATTGGTGCTACAGCATTTTCTATGGTATTTGTTTATACTGGTGCAGATGGTATTGTAGAAGAATTTATATTATCTTTGCCTGGTGAGAAATGGGGCTTTTTAATTTTATCTATGTTAGTTATAATGGTACTTGGATTTTTTATAGATTTTTTTGAAATATCATATATTGTAGTTCCTATTTTAATACCAATTGCTCAAACTATAGGGATTGATCCTTTATGGTTTGCAATACTTATTGCTATGAATTTACAAACATCATTTTTAACACCGCCTTTTGGATTTAGTTTATTTTATTTAAAAGGTGTTGCCAAATCTATAAAAACAGTTGATATTTATAAAGGAGTAATACCCTTTATTTTAATCCAGATAATAGTTTTAGCCTCTATTATTATCTTTCCAGAAGTGTATGGTTTTGGATAAAATATCAAAGATTAAATAAATATAAATAAAAGGAAAATATTATGAGTAAAGCAAAAATAGGAATTATAACAGTTAGTGATAGAGCAAGTGCAGGGGTATATGAAGATATAAGTGGAAAAGCGATTATTGATACATTGAATGATTATATTACATCTGATTGGGAAGAGGTATACAAAGTTATACCTGATGAGCAAGATATCATTGAAAAAACTATGATCGAAATGGCAGAACTTGATGATTGTTGTCTTATTGTAACTACTGGTGGAACAGGACCTGCTAAAAGAGATGTGACTCCAGAAGCTACAGAAAACGTATGTGATAGAATGATGCCAGGATTTGGTGAACTTATGAGACAAGAGTCGTTAAAGTTTGTACCAACAGCAATTCTAAGTAGACAAACAGCAGGACTTAGAGGAAACTCTTTAATATTAAATCTTCCAGGAAAACCAAAGTCGATAAGAGAATGTCTTGATGCAGTATTTCCTGCTATTCCATATTGTTTAGACTTAATGGAGCAACCATTTTTAGAGTGTAACGAAGATGTTATCAAACCATTTAGACCAAAAGCGAAGTAATTTAAAATATAATGATTGAAAAAAAGTTAGATATCCATAACCATATAGAAGCTCTTGAAGCTTTTTTTAGTAGAGAAAAAAAAGTTACTTTAGAAGGCGACATAAATGTACATCATACAATTATACGAGAGTTAGAAAACTATGAATTAAAAGCACCATTAAAAATTGCAAGTTTAGATGGTGCTTTAAATTATCTGCAAAAGCAAGGTACACTTAAAATTTATGAGATATATGAATTTGTAAAAATTATAAATTATTTTAAATATCTGCATAGATTTGAATTTTCAGGTAAACTGCATGAATGGATAAGTAAGATTATTGTTCCTATTGAGTTATTAAAAATAATAGATGCATTTAATGATAAAGGCGAATTGCTACACGGTTTTAGTGATGACTTAGATAGAGTTAATGATAGTTTATATTCAAATAGAGATGCAATCAAACAAAAACTATATGGTGTAATAAATAGTAGAAATCTTCAACCATATTTGATAGATCATCAAGTACACTTAGTACATGGTGAGCAAACACTTATGGTAAGAGGTGGATTTAATCATGTCTTAAAAGCAAAGGTTATGGATAGAAGTCAGGGTGGATTTTTTTATGTATTGCCACATAGTGTGAGTGAACTTAAACAAAAACAAGCTGATTTGATAAATCTAAAAGATGAAATCATCTATAAGATAACAAAAGAGTTTAGTTCTTTACTAGCTAAACATCTTATGTTTTTGAAGTTTATCAATAAAGAGTTTGATAGATATGACCACTATCAAGCAAGAATATTATTTGCAAAAATGAACAATCTGAACTTTATACTTCCCCGAAATACAAATAATAATAAGATGCAAAAACTTATTAATTTTAAGCATCCAGCACTTCAAGATGCAAAAAGTGTAACAGTTGATTTTTCTAAGAGTGTTATAATGATTACGGGTGTAAATGCGGGTGGTAAGACTATGTTATTGAAGTCTATTTTATCAGCTGTTTATATGTCAAAGTATCTTATTCCATACTCTTGTGATAAAGCAACAACAATAGGAACATATAAAGATATAAATGCCATTTTGGATGACCCCCAAAATGTAAAAAATGATATATCTACATTTGCTGGTCGTATGCTTGAATTTAGTAAGCTTTTTGGAAAGTCAAATACTATTGTTGGAGTTGATGAGATAGAGCTTGGTACTGATAGTGATGAAGCTGCTAGTTTATTCAAAGTAATAATCGAAGAGTTAATAAGTAGAAATATTAAGATAGTTGTTACAACTCATCATAAAAGATTAGCCGCACTTTTAGCATCAAATGAAAAAGTTGATTTAATAGCAGCTCTTTATGATGAAGCAAATAGACAACCAACTTACGAATTTTTACAAGGAACGATAGGAAAAAGTTATGCTTTTGAAACGGCACAGCGATATAATATTCCTCTTGGTGTTGTAAAAAAAGCAAAAGAAGTCTATGGCGATGATAAAGATAAGTTAAATGAACTTATTGAAAGAAGTAGTGAGTTAGAACGTGAATATAGACAAAAGATTGCACTTTTAGATGAGAAGATTAGAAAAACTGAACAATTAGAAAAAAATCTAAAAGATCAAAGAGATAATATTGACAAAGAGATGTTTTCTCAAAAAGATAAACTAGAAAAACAATACAATGATGCTATTGATGAAGTGAAAAATGCCGTTAAATTAAATAGTTCAAAAGAACAACACAAGATTTTAAATGTAGCGCATCAAAAGAAAAAAGAGATAAAAGTTCAAAAAGTACAAGAACCACTTGATTTAAAAGTAGGTGATAGAGTTAAGTATAACAATACAAAAGGTAAACTGATATCTATAAAAGGTAAAAAAGCGATGGTTCAAACAGATGATGGAATGAAGCTACAACTTCCATTATCAAGTTTAAAACGAAGTGGGAATATGCCAAAGATTAAGCCTAAAAATATTAAAATCAATGTACAAAAGCCATCTTCTGGACATATTAAGTTAGATTTACATGGTCAAAGAGCTGAAGAAGCTATAGAAAATCTTGATAAGTTTTTATCAGATAGTTTAATTGCAGGTTTTGATGAAGTATTAGTTTATCATGGTATTGGTACAGGAAAATTATCACGAGCAGTTAGAGAATTTTTAGAGATACATCCAAGTGTTGTTTCATTTAATGATGCAACAGCAAAAGAGGGTGGATATGGTGCAAAGGTTATAAAACTATAAAGGAATTTTATGAAAAAGTTGTTATTGATTGTCCTATTATTTAGTTCAAGTTTATTTGCTTATGATTGTGATGAGGAAAAACTATTTTGGGATGAGATAAAAAATAGTAAAGATATCGAAGATTTTAAATATTATAAGAGAAAATATCCTGATGGAATATATGAATATTTAGCAAATAAAAATTTAAAATTGTTATCTAAAAATAGTAAAAGAAGATCATCAAAGAATGATGTTCCTAATTGGATAGGTGGCAGTTCTGCAGAATATAGATATTATGCTGTTTCTTATGCAAATAAACATTTTAAAGGTAAGCATTATCAAGAAAATCTTGCCCGTGGTCGAGCAATACAAAAATTGCAAGATCAATTAAATGAATCAAATTTGCATCCTGATACAATTTACAGATACAATAGTATCATACAGACAAAAACATATAGAGATAAACACGATAAAATTTATGTTTTAGTTTATCTTGATAATTATGATCTATAAGATTATTTATTTTCATTAAATAAAAAGTAAATATAATTTACTTTTTATGAATTTTTTAATACAATTGCAAACTTTTTAATCAAGGCAAATCATGGCAACACAAGCAAATACATCAAGTGTAAAAACGACGAAAGCAGAAAAAATTGCTGCAACAAGTAATCAAAATAAAAATTCTGTAAGAGTTCAGTTCTCTCAAGAAAAGAATCAGACTGAACAAATAGTAAACGCACGAAAAGGTGCAAATTTAGAATTAGCAAAAAAGAAAGCTAAGAAAAAAGCAAAAATGGCTAAAGCTTCTAAAAAAAGAAATAAGAAATAATCACTTTCTCCTGCGTAAATTCTTCTAAAGGTACTTTTTTACTATAGTTTGTTATTATACAAAAAATAATAAGATAAAGAGAGATAAACCATGTGTATATTTTGTAAAATTATAGAAGGTGAGATACCAAACAAAACAATTCTTGAAAATGATGACTTTTTGGCATTTGAAGATATAAATCCAGTTGCAAAAATTCATGCATTGATTATACCTAAAGTTCATATTCAATCATTCAATGAAATGACTCCAAATATTATGGCAGAAATGACAACATTTATTCAAGAAGTAGCTTTAACACTTGGTGTAAAAAGTGATGGATATAGATTGGTTACAAATATTGGTCAAAATGGTGGGCAAGAAGTTGGACATATTCATTTTCATATGTTAGCTGGTGAACAATTAGGTGCAATACTATAATGCAAGTATTTGGAAAATTTAAAGAAGTTCATGAGTTAGAATACTTAACAAAATCATACCTATATATACCATTCAAAGATGAAAATAGTGTTGATATTGAAATAGATATTGATCAATTTAATCAACTATTGAAGAAAAAAAATAAAAACGTAGCAGGAACTGTATTTTTATATAATCCTTGGACTGCTCCTCTTGGATTAGATAAAAAAGAAAAACTATCATATCAAGATTTTAGATTCAATGATAAATTTCATGAGCTTCAAGTTGAAGATGCTGTTAGAATCATGGGACGTAACTTAAAAAGATATGCAGGGCAGATTGTAGAGATAAAATATCTTTTTAATTATAATAAAGAGGATATTCAGCCAACATCAACTTTAGAAGTTTTTGATATGGATTTGGAAAAGTTACATACAAACCTTTTAACTGTATTTGCTAAAACTGACAACTTCCATGATTATAAAAATATAAGTTACAATGGTAAGTTTATATTTTTTGCATGGGGACATAAGTTTGATAAGCACCATACAAATATTGCAACATACGCATCAAATATCGCGCACTGGGCAAAAAAACTTAATAAAGAGATTGGTTTTATTTATGATGGTGTAAAAGATGAAGAGGGTAGTTTTGAATATACAAGATTTATTAGTCCTGTATCTTTTGGTAAGTTAAAGTTAGTTATACCTCCTGCAATTGCAACTGTTTTTTCAAGGGATGTTATCGCACCATATCAGATATAGTTGACTTATATCAAAACTACTTTGATAATAAATTGTTATAATATTTTAGAATGATAAAATAAAAGGCACTAAATATATGAAATTTCCATTGATTAATGAAATAGCAACAAGAGATGTGGTTATGATCCATATAGATTCAACATTAAATGACGCTATTGATATGATGCATAAATCAAATCATAGAAATGTTATAGTTGAAGATCGTGGTAATTTCTTTATATTAAGTGCAAATGATATCATGAGGTTAAAGTTAAAAGGGATTGACTTTTTTACTTTAATTGCTGATATCAACTTAAAACTCTTACCCACAATAAATAAAGATGATAATATATTAGATACTATGGGTTTTCTTGAAAAAAATGTAGAATATATTTGTGCAATCAATGATGATAAAAGTTTATATGGCTTATTAACTTACACAGATATTATCAGTCATATTGATCCTGAATCACTTATGGAAAATTATAGACTTGCAGATTTGATGAAAATGAATAAACATATTCAAAAAATCTCACAAGATACAATCACCAGTGAAGCTTTGAAAAATATGGCTGATAATGATTTTGACTGTGTAGTAGTCTTGGAAAATAATTTGCCTATTGGTATTCTTACAACAAAAGATATTATGGATTTGATTAAGCATTCTTCTGATTTATCTTTGCCTGTTAGTGTATATATGTCATCTCCCGTTGAATCTTTGGATGAATATTCTAGTATTAAAGAAGCAATAAACTTTATGAAAGAGAAACATTTCAAAAGAATAATTATCACAAATGCTCAAGGTGAATTTACTGGACTTATTTTACAAAAAGAGCTCATAACACTTTCTTATAGTAGATGGGCTATTTTGATGAAACAATATTCAACAGAACTCAATGAAATAAACGTATTATTAGAAAATAAAAATAAAAAATTCGAGAAAATGGCTTTTATCGATCAACTTACAGGCTTATACAACAGGTATAAATTTACAGAGATATTTGTATCTGAATATAAAACAATGTCTCAAAGAGAAAACAAAATGTCTTTGATTATATTAGATATAGATTATTTTAAAAAGATAAATGATAATTATGGACACAATATTGGAGATAGAGTTTTACTTCAAATATCAAATATATTACTTAGACACTTACGAAATGTTGATGTTGTAGGGCGTTGGGGTGGTGAAGAATTTTTGATACTTTTACCAACAGCAACTTTAGAAAATGCAATAATATTAGCAGAAAAACTTAGACTTGCAATTGAAGATTATGATATGGGTGATCAGCTAAAAGTAACTTCAAGTTTTGGTGTAACGGAAGTTAAAATTGGTGATGATATTAAAAGTGCTGTAAAAAGAGCCGATGATGCTTTGTATGAAGCTAAAGACTTTGGAAGAAATTGTACTAAGGTGAAAGTAGATTAGAATTTTTTAGATTCTATTCTACTTTGCACATCTATATCATCTATTGAGATAAACTCAGACTTCAAATACTGTTCAATAGCAACACGACCAATCATAACAGCATTGTCACTACAAAACTCTAGCGGTGCTAATAATACGGATGCATTATATTTTTTGCAAAGTTCTTCACAAGAACTTCTCAATTTTAGATTGGCACTGGCTCCTCCTACTATTGCAAAAGCTTTTGGTGGATTTGTTTTAAAGTATTTCTTTAGTTTCATAAGAATATGTGCTATTGCAGTAGTTTGAAAACTTGCAGATATATCACTTATAATTTTATCATCAAGTTTCTCACTATTTGAAACTTCTTGCTCTTTTAATATAGCCATTCTTACGGCATTTTTTAGTCCACTGTAACTAAACTCTATCTTTGGAGATTGACGAAGAGGTATAGGAAGTTGATATTTTGTATCATCTCCATTTTGAGAATACTTTTGAATTACAGGGCCTCCAGGATAACCAAGACCTAACATTTTTGAAACTTTATCAAAACTTTCGCCAAAACTGTCATCTATACTAGCACCTACAATTTTCATATCATTTAAACTTGTAGCTTCTATTAGTTGAGTGTGCCCTCCAGATACAAGCAAAATAGTACAAGGAAATTGTTGCTCTTTTTCTATAAATAAAGAATATATATGACCTTTAAGATGATTAACTGCAATTAAAGGAAGACCTAAACTAATACTTAATGCTTTTGCCATAGTTACACCCTCTGTAAGTGTTACACTTAGCCCTGGTGCATTTGTAACAGCAATTGCTTTTAACTCCTTAAAATATGGCTTACAATATTCTAAAATCTTAGGAAGAGCTTCTATATGTAGTCTAGCTGCTAATTCTGGTACTACACCACCATATTGGCTATGTTCTAATTCTTGAGAAATTTTTTTGTGGAATATTAATTTTTTTGTTTTTATATCTGTTATTGCAATACTACTATCATCGCAACTTGATTCAATGCTTAATATCATATTTCTCTTTTTATCCATTCTGTAGCACAAGATAATTCACCAAAACCACTATCTGCATTAATATGCCCAGCATCATCTAATATTTTTAATCCAATATTTAGTTGACTTTGAAGTTTCATAATTTCACTTTTAGTCATATATGGATCATTTGTACTTCCAACCATGATAATCTCTTTTGCTTTTAAATCATCTACAATTGGATAAGGTAAAAATGTCTCTATCTCTTTTATTTTATTTTCATTACTTACGGGGGCTACTAGCATTAATTTATCAATTGACTTAATATTAAACTTGTTTACAAAATGAAACCATAATACATTCGCTAATGAATGACATACAACAATATCTGGTTTAAAATGATTAAATTCTTTTTCCAAAAAATTCATCCACTCATCTAAAGTAGGCAATTCCTTATTTGGTAGTTCTGGAAAAGATACAATATAGTTATCTTTAATTAAATCCCTTGCAGTATGGGCTTGCCAATGGGGAAAATCACTTCCTCCCCAACCATGTAGTATCAAAACTCTTTTATTCATTATTTCATATCCCTTACACATCTAACATACATTGGGTATGTTCTATTTTGATAATATATTGCACCACTTTTAAAATAAACAAAGTATCCATATTGCCCAAAGTTTCTTATCCAAGTTCTATCATTAGTCCAATATTCATCAGCAATTTTATGTCTAAATGCTCTATTTATTTTTAATTCAGCACGTCTTTTTAAATCTATTATTAACTTATAATTCTCAACAGTAGGAAGTCTCCAGTCATTAAAACCATTAATAGAAAGCTTATTACAATACTCGATCGCATGGTCTTGAGTTACAATTACTCTTGTATTGTCTTGATTATCTTGCCACATTAATTTATTAGTATCATCTATAACGTAATCACCACTTTTAGTAAGTTTTAGTCCAAATAAACATACAGTTGTTATAAATAATATTGTTAAAATTCTCATAATCTATACCCTTAAATCTTTTAAAGTGTATTTTTTTCTTTCTAATTTATCTTTTGCTTTTGCATCAAGTAGTTCAATAGTTAGTTTAGAATTTTCTGAAAATACTAACCCTACTAACTCTTTACAACTTTTATCTTCTGGATTAATAGAAGCGTGTTTTTTCCATTCTTCAAGTTTATTCTCATATATATCAACAATCTTATCTTCTTGAAATTTTCTTTCTAGAACCAAGGCTATAGTTATAATTAAAAGCATTACAAATGGTATCATCATACTATCCATTAAATCTCTCCCTATATTTAAATGGATTATACTATAAAATTAATAAAGGGAAATAAAACTAAAATTATACAATTTTTATAAACACAATAAATAGCACAAAAATAGCAAAAAAAAGAATTTGACAATTTAAGACAATTTTAAGCATAATCTCTTGACAAAAGCCTCTAAACCTATTATAATCCGCTCCACAAAACAAGCACACAACATTAAAGAGATTTAATTAAGAAGTTTGAATTGTATGATCTTTAAAAAAATATAATGTTAATA
>Ga0193956_1000942_pt1 | contig 12147 bp, 7 predicted proteins | sample BB_7_MG_FD_140358 | JGI IMG/M metagenome (GOLD analysis project Ga0193956, IMG submission 140358) | Microbial mat bacterial communities from the Broadkill River, Lewes, Delaware, United States - BB_7_MG | ecosystem: Environmental > Aquatic > Freshwater > River > Microbial mats | place: USA...
AAACAAAATAAAAAAATAATTTACAAATTTTTTTTTAATTATATATTTTTTGCATTTTAAATTTATTTTTTTTTTTTTTTTCCAAAATTACTTTTTTTTTTTTTTTACAAAAATTTTATCCAAATTTTATCAATATAATTAGTGAATATATAGTATTTACAGTAATTTGTGAAAATATTAATATTATACACTTTAAATTTAAAAATAAATAATATTTTTAAGCCCCCAAAAATAATAAAATTTACAAACTTCTTATTATCAGCTTAAAATTGTGTGTTTTTTCTTTTTAATCTGAAAATGAAAAATAAATATTTTTGATAAAATTGAAATATATATATATATTTGCCAAAAATCTAACCCCAAGCATTTATGAAGCCAATAATTTTATGTGTAGATGACGAACAAATAGTTCTCACAAGCTTAAAGGCACAGCTACGTCGTATATTTAACACCGAATTTGATATTGAAATTGCAGAAAGTGGAGACGAAGCTATTGAAATAATAGAAGACATGAAGGCCGATGGTGCAGAATTTCCACTAATTATTTCTGACCAAATAATGCCAGGAATGTCGGGCGATGAACTCCTTGTTTATACGCATAAAAATTCATCTGAAACTTTGTCTATAATGCTTACAGGTCAGGCAGATGCAAATGCTATTGGACGGGCGGTAAACAATGCAAACTTATACCGGTATATAAGTAAACCATGGAACGAAACCGACCTTCAAATGACAGTAAAAGAGGCTATTAGGAGTTTTCAGCAAGCAAAAAAAATAAAAGAACAACATTTAGAACTACAAAAATATAACGAGCATTTGGAAGAGTTGGTTACCGAACGAACACTTGAAGTTACCAAACAAAAAGAAATTATTGAAAAAAAGAACGATGATATTCTTGCAAGCATAAATTATGCTACCAGAATACAAAAAGCAATTTTGCCACAAGAAAAATATTTCAAAAATATTGTGGATAACTTTGTTCTTTATATGCCCAAAGATATTGTTAGTGGAGATTTCTTTTGGCTCAAAGAAAAAGACGATAAAATATATGTTGCAGCAGCTGATTGCACCGGACACGGTGTTCCGGGAGCATTTATGAGTATGCTTGGAGTTTCGTTTTTAAACGAAATTATAAAAATTTGCGACAAACCAGACGGAATTCTCAATATATTAAGAGACCGAGTTATTTCTACACTAAACGATACTAACGAAGAAGCATTAGTGCAAGACGGAATGGACATTGCTCTATCTGTTTACGACAAAAAAGCCAAAACATTAGAATTTTCGGGAGCATACAATCCGCTTTTAGTTGTGAGAAACAACGAAATAGTTACTTTAAAAGCAGACAGAATGCCAATTGGAGTTCATGTTAAAGACAAAAATAAATTTACTGCTCAAAAAATAGACGTAAAACCAAACGATAAATTTTACATGTTTTCCGATGGATATATAGACCAATTTGGTGGTAAAGAAGATAAGCGTTTGAAAATGAAAAATTTTAAAAATCTAATTTTAGATATCCATAAAGAAAATTTTGACAAACAAAAAGAACTTTTATCTAACCATTTTAAAAATTGGAGAGGGAAAAATTCTCAAATAGATGATATTGTAATTATTGGATTTAGTTTTTGAAAAACATATAACTGAATAACTGTCAGACACTTTAAAAGTGTCTGACAGTTTGCATTAACGAAGTAAACTATCTAATTCTGGAATTAAAATTTTTATCTCTCGGGCAAACTCCCTCACTTCTCCTTTCATATCGCCAAAATCTTTGCCTCCACAATGATAAACATAACCAGAAAATAATTTTTCGTCGCCACTAAAATAAGAAATAGACTCCGAAGTGCCACCAGTACAACCTTTATTTTTTACTTGTTTTTGATTTTCAATTTGGTACTTATCAATATTAGCAACAATACTGTCAAATTGCAAACTATCTAATTGATAGCTTCTTTCGGCTAAAATGCTACCATAGCTGTCAACTACAATACTCAAGCTATCTTTGTCTATTTCAACTGTATAGCTTCGGTGATATGGTGGAGGAACCGACGAATCTCCAAAATGATAGATTATTTTTGTTATTTCCATTTCGTTGCTTGTTTGATTAATTAATGTTCCAAAATTTGCTAATAAATAGATTATTACAAATTTAAAAATAAAGACTGATTTCATTTTTTATAGATTAAATTAAAATTTATAGTTTTACCGAAAATATTTTATTTCCTATTTTGATTTTAAATTATTACAAAATATCATAAATTTAAAACATTATTCAAAAATTATGAACGTAACAAAGATAACAATATTATTATTTTTTTTAACACTAACCAATAATTTATTTTCGCAAGAGCCACAGATTGTTGTAACAACAGGGCATTCAAGATTAATTTCACGAATTGCAATTTCGCCACATGGGAATTTTGTTGCCAGCAATAGTAATACAAATATCATAAAAATATGGGAAATAAATTCTGGCAAAGAAATTTGTTCTCTCAACAATAAAGAAAATATTGAAAACAACGAAGAGCGTGTGCAGTTGATAAAATTTTTTGAAAAAGGCAGACGACTTGTTAGTTCCGACGAAAACGGCAAAATAAAAGTATGGGACATAAAATCGGAAAAAGCAATTCACACCTTCTACGGAGGAGTGGGAATGCCAGATTTAAACTTGGACATCTCCAAAAATATGCTTGTGTTTTTCGACAAAAACAATTCGCTTTGTATTGCCGACTTGGACAATCTGCCCGTAAAAACTTTTCCCGAAATAAAAGTGCGTATAGTTCAAGTAAATCCTGCAAATACCAATCAAGTTTTTATAGTAGATTTAGAAAATAATTTTTTCTTATATGATATTGAAAAAAAAGAAAAATTAATGTTTTTTGAAAAGTCCGAACGATATGTTCAAATGGTGAGCATGAGCGAAAATGGAAAAAATATTGCCATTGTTACAGGAAACTCCCTAAAAATATGGAATATGAAATCGGGAAAATTAATTAAACAAATGGATAGTCTCAAAATTCATTCAATAGATTTTAACCCAAAAACCAACGAACTTGCTATTTTAAAACATAATGAAGCGAAGCACGAAGCCGAAATATTAATTTTAAATAAAAATAATTTTAACGAGCAAAGAACTATTAGCAAAGGTTTTATATATTCTTATTTTATAAGTATTTCTCAAAACGGAGAATATATTGCCACAAATTCTATGAGCATGGTAGAAAAATCTGCCTATAATTCAATAGATTTGATGGAGTGGGAGACTGGTAAAAAAATAAAAACACTCAAAGGGCACGCAAGCGGAATTTTGCAAATTGTGGCATCAAAAAATACTTCAAGAATTGCAGCTTTGAGCAATAATTTAACCCTGCGTATTTGGAATATTGCTGAGCAGAATATTGAAAAAGTTTTCCCCTTTACTCGTAAAATTGCAATAAACAAAGACGGTAATATTCTTGCATTGCACACCTACAGTGCCAAGGCGACAAACTATACAGCACTGGTTTTGTGGAATTTAGATTCTATGAAATATATAACCGAACTGCCTATTAGCGAAATTATTACAGACCTGAAAATTTGTGCAGACAACCAACACATTATTGTTTCCAATCTGCAAGGCAAAATTTCTATTTGGAATATTAAAAATAAAACAGAAGTAAAAACAATTCAAACCACAAGGTTTGGAAATCAGGTAGTTGATTTATCTCCCGATTTGAGATATGTAGCTGCAAGTGCATCAGGAACAGGTTTTATAACAATTTATGACTTGGAAAATGATACAAATTTTGAGCTAATAAATTCTCACCAAAATTTAGGAGCAAGCACAATAAATTTTAGTTCCGATGGAAAATACATTATATCAGGTGCTTATGATACAGAGGTTCATATTTGGGAAACCAAAAATTGGACAGAAGTTCATGATTTATATGAAAACACAAGCTCTGTTTCTGCTGTTCGTTTTAGTTATGATAATAAAATATTTGCATCAGCAACAGAAGGCAGTGCAGTTAAACAATCTGACTATGGCATAAATGTTTGGAAAACAGAGACTGGCGAGCATATTTGTCATTTACTTGGGCATACGGCTGGCGTAAAAGATGTTGCATTTTCTGGTTCAAATAATTTGCTGTATAGCGGCAGCACAGATGGCACTATAAAAATTTGGGATTTAGATAGTTGCAAAGAAATAGCATCTTGCATTGCAATAGACTACGACGATTATATTTTCACAACTCCCGATTTTTATTATACCGGAACTCGCAATGCTCTCAAAGGTGTTGGTTTTAAGCTAAATGGAACACAACTCTATCCTTTTGAACAGTTTGACCTTCGCCTAAATCGCCCCGATATTATTGCCGAGAGAATAAAACTTGCCTCGCCAGAATTAATAGAGGCTTTTAAAAAAGCATATCAAAAAAGGCTGGAAAAAATGGGCTACGAGGAGGATATGTTTAACAATGATTTTAGTTTGCCCGAATTGGAAATTATCAATAAAAAAGAGTTTGATTTTAAAATTGAAAAAAATAAAATCAAGCTAAATATTGTTGCAGAAGACAAAAAATATGAGCTCAACAGAATTAATATTTGGATAAATAATATTCCAATTTATGGTCGTGAAGGTATTGATATTGCAAGTGATAGCCTTCAAAAAATAGATAAACAAATTGAGCTAAAACTCACCGAAGGGCGAAATATTATACAGGTTTCGGTGCTTAATAATAAAGGTGTAGAATCGTTGAAGGAAACCATAGAAATTATTACTCCAACAACCGAAAAAAAACACGATTTATACATTATTACAATTGGAGTTTCTGAATATTCCGATGAAAAGTTGAATTTAAAATATGCCGTAAAAGATGCCGAAGAGTTTGGAAATTTATTTAAAAATGAATCCCATATATTTGATAATGTTAATGTTATTCCTATTCTTGACTCCAACGCTACGAGCGAAAATATTTTTGCTACACGAAGTATGTTAGAAAAAACTAAAATTGATGACATGGTAATAATCTTTTTTGCAGGGCACGGAATTATCAGCGAAGATTTTGAATATTATTTTGCCACAACCGACGTAGATGTTTACAATCCTGCTGATAAAGGTTTTAGTTATGAGCAACTTGACGAACTTATAGACAGCATTCCGGCTCGTCGCAAACTCATTTTTGTAGATGCCTGCCACAGTGGCGAAATAGATGTAGATGAGTATTTTAACAAATATGAAAACATAGGCGAAAATGTTTTTTCTCGTGGCATAGAATCACGAAGTTCTTATAATAAAATAGGACTAAATAATTCTTTTAGTCTGATGAAGGAACTTTTTTCGGATTTGCGGCGAGGAACGGGAGCTGTTGTAATTGCATCTTCTGGCGGTGCCGAATATTCTTACGAATCTAATAAATTTCAGAACGGAATTTTTACTCATGTTTTGCTAAATAGCATAAAATCAATGGAATCGGACACTAATAAAGACGGTGAAATTTCGGTTGTAGAACTCCGAGATTATGTTATTGAGGAAGTAAGCAGGCTTACAAAAGGCAAACAAAATCCAACTGTTAGAAGAGAAAATGTGCAATTTAATTTTAAAGTTTGGTAGTTGGAAAAAAAGTTTTTAGTGTTAAATTTTTAATTATATTTTTTTATAGAATGAAGTTAATAGTAATAGTAGGACCCACAGGAATTGGAAAGACTGATTTGAGTATTAATATAGCTAAACATTTTGATACTCATATAATTTCATCAGATTCTCGTCAGGTTTATAAAGAGCTAAAAATAGGAACGGCTGCACCAAGCCCCGAACAATTATCTGAAATTAAGCATTATATGATAGCAAATATATCTATTCACGATTATTACAACGCAAGCATGTATGAATTAGAAGTTGTAGATTTGATTAAAAAAATATCGCAACAAAAAGATAAAGTTCTGCTTGTTGGAGGATCGGGAATGTATGTAGATGCGGTTTGCTACGGCATAGACGACTTGCCAAATATAGACCAAGATTTAAGAGATTCGCTAATAAAAAAATATAATGATGAAGGAATAGAAAGTCTCCGTTTTTATTTAAAAATGCTTGATATTGAAACCTACAAAAAAATAGATTTGCAAAATTCTAAAAGAATACTTAAAGCATTGGAAATAAGCATTCAAACAGGAATACCATATTCAAAATTTCTTACACGAAATAAAAAAGAAAGAGACTTTGAAATTGTAAAAATAGGACTCAACAGAGACCGTGCAGAATTGCACCAAAGAATTAACAAACGTGTGGATATTATGGTGGCAGATGGGCTTGTGAACGAGGCGAAAACATTTTATAAATATAAAGACAAAAATTCACTTAATACCGTGGGCTACAAAGAATTATTTGCTCATTTTGATGGCGATTATAATCTTGAAAAGGCAATAGAACTCATAAAACGAAATTCTCGCAGATACGCAAGACGACAACTAACTTGGTTTAATAAATACTCTGATATAGAGTGGTTTCACCCAGCAGAAGAGCAAAAAATAATTGATTATATTGCTACTCGTTAGTTTTTGCAATTTCAGATATTTTTTTGGATAGCTGCTCGCTAATAATGTTAATATTTTCCGATTTTTTTAAAATATTAAAATAATCTACAACATAAATTTTTTGTTCCTTAAAATCTATAGGCAAGGATTTTACAAAAGGTAATATTTTATTATCATAGTTGCCAAGTATTACAAAAATATTTTCGCAGTGTTTTTGTTCTAAAACTGTTTTAATGTCTTCATTATTAGTGCATACTCCAATATTTATGGCTTCTAAATTTTGTTTTGCAAATATAAAACTTGTGTAATTAGAAACAATATTTTCGTAAAAATTGGACGTAGAAAGAATTAGAAAATTATTTTTATCCTCATTATTTTGAACAGGTAAATTGCTGTAAAACACAGATAATGATTGATTTATAATATGATAAACATAATTTAATTGAGCCAAATTTATTTTATCTATCTTCCAAAAAATATTTATTTTGTCTAAAACAGGTAAAATTATTTTTTCAAAAGCATTTTCAATACCAAACTGAATAGCCATTTTTGCAAAATTATTAGAAAAATCTGCTTGTTTAAATTCAATAATATTATCCAACAATAAAGATATATGAGTTTCATATTCAGTATATTGTTTGCTTTCTAACAACACCGAATCTTTTAACTCTTGCTCCGAAAATTTTGCTATTTCCGAAATCTTATAGCCCTTGTTTACCAATGCCACAACCAACATAATTTTTTTCAAATCCTCGTCGTCGTAATATCTAATATTTGTTTCAGTCCGTTTTGGTGATAAAATATTATATCTTTTTTCCCAAATACGTATTGTATGTGTTTTTATTCCTGTAAGTAGCTCTATACTATTTATTTGATATTTCATCTGTTTAAAATTTATTTTAATCATCTCCTTGTGTGGAGAATTTTTATAATGCGTAAGCTATTGGTAATTGCTTTGCAATTAATCTCAATGAGGATTTCATCTGTTAATGCTTTGAAAATAATGTAATAATGTTTGTAAACCTTGCAAATATTTATTTTTACTAAGGTTTTAAATAAAAAATAAGGTTTTCTTTTTTGTAAAAGTGTAAATTACTTTGAAAATCATAAAAAAACTTTAATTTATTTTGCAAATCAAAGAGGCTTTGAGTGGCAAGAATACAAAAAATTAAGGAAAAATAATATTATTTTCCAATTTTTTTTATCTTTGTAATTCTACTTTACTAAGTTTAATTTTTATCAAAATAAAAATCAGTAAAGAGGGATTAAAAAATATCCAGATATAGAGCATATTTTTTTATTGATGTTTTTATAGAAGCATTTTGGTCGTATTTTGAAGAACTTGTGAACCATTTCGGAGAACTTGCGAGCCATTTCGGAGAACTTGCGAGCCATTTCGGAGAACTTGCGAACCATTTCGGAGGACTTGCGAGCCATTTCGGAGGACTTGCGAGCCATTTCGGAGGACTTGCGAACCATTTCGGAGAACTTGCGAGCCATTTCGGAGAACTTGCGAACCATTTCGGAGAACTTGCGAACCATTTCGGAGAAAAAATATTTGACTCCAATAATACTTATTGTTATTGAAGTTGCTTTTTGTGGTTTTCGTATTGATTTTTAGAATATTCTGATATAATTTGAACAAAATCTATAGTTAGATAGATAGGTGTAAATAACATATTATATCTTTTCAATAAATTAATTATCAGGCGAAAGCGAACTAAAAATTAAACACTTAAAATTTAACTCTTATTCAAGAGTGCATTCTAAAAAGGTATTTTTTTGCGGTTTTCAGCATAAAAAAAGTTTTTTTAATTATTATAATATGAATAAAATAGAACTTGAAGTTGTTGGTATTTCATTTAGTCAGACTCAAACAGGAGCTTATGCCCTTGTATTGCAAGAAGTTGATGGCGACATGAAATTGCCTATTGTTATTGGCTCAAACGAGGCACAGGCTATTGCAATAGAATTGGAAGGACTATCTGCCGTAAGACCACTAACTCACGACTTGTTTGTGAAAATGGCTTCTTCGTTTGCAATTACTATTGTTGAAGTAAATATTATTGACTTTAACGATGGTATTTTCTATTCCGAAATAGTTTGCGAAAGAGGAAGTGCAATCGTAAAAATAGATGCAAGACCCTCAGATGCTGTTGCTTTGGCTTTGCGATTTAAAAGTAAAATATATATTCGTCCCAATATTTTGAAAAAAACTGGCATAAGATTGCCTTCCGACAAAGGTGAAAAATCAGACAAACCAATTGTAGCACAAGAAGATAACAATGTTAAAAATAAAACAGTAAAACAATTAAAAAGAATGTTGGAAATGGCAATAGAAGAAGAAGACTATGAATTTGCTGCAATTATAAAAGAAGAATTGGATAAAAGATAATTGATAGCTATCATTAAAAATGTTGAAACAATGGGATTTGAAAATTATTTTAAAAATATAAAGGATAAAATAGAACAATCTACTGAATATACTTTGCGGACTGATTTTGAAATTTTTTTGAATGAAATTAAACCACAAAAAACAATCAATATTATTCAAGAAGGCAAAAAAAAAGAAGCTCAAACTTTTGGTAAACCTGATTTTTATATTAGCCAAAATGATTTAGAAATAGGTTGGATTGAGACAAAACCTTATAATGATAGTTTGGATAAATATATTGAAACAGAGCAATTAAAAAGATATTTGAGTGTTATTCCAAATTTACTTTTCACAAATTATCGTGATTTTATTCTTTTTAGAGATGGTGAACCGGTTTTAAATTCTACTCTCTTAGTGAAAGGAGAAAAAAGTTTACAAAAAAGCAATATTGAAAAAACAAAACAATTAATTGATGAGTTTTTTGATGGTAAGTTTCAGCTAATTAAAAAGCCAGAAAAATTATCTAAAACTCTTGCAAGACATGCCAAGTTTTTAAGAACAGAATTTACAATTATTATTAATACAGATACTAATAATGTATTTAGAAAAAAACTTCTCGGACTATATGAGCTTTTTAAAACAACTCTTATAGAAGACATTACGAAAGACGAATATATAGATGCTTACACACAAACTGTTGTTTATGGTTTATTTCTTGCAGGCTTAAACGCTGATAATCAGCAAATAAATAAATATAATTTCACTAAATTTATTCCTAAGTCTTTAAATATTTTTCACGAAGTATTTAATATTTTACAATTATCCAACCTGCCCGAAAGCATAGAGTGGATAATAGATAAAATGTTGCAGGTTCTTAATAATATAGACTATAAAGAATTACAAAAAGAATTGTCGTTTGCAAAACTGTCAGCTACTTCAAATGTGTCTGACAATTTAAGGGAAGACCCTTATATTTATTTTTACGAAAATTTATTAACCGAGTATGATAAAACTATAAAATTTGATAAGGGAGTTTTTTACACACCCGTTTCGGTGGTTAAATTTATTGTGTCTTCGGTTGGAGATATTTTACGAAGCGATTTTAATAAAACTGGTTACAGCGACGAAAATATTACAATGCTTGATTTTGCAACAGGCACAGGCACTTTTTTATTAGAAACATATAAAGAAAGTTTGCAGGAGGTTGATAAAAGTTTACAAACAAAATTTATAAAAGAGCGACTACTTAAAAATTTCTTTGGTTTTGAGTATCTTATTGCACCTTACGCAGTTGCACACATAAAATTAATTCAATATTTAAAAGAAAATAATTACAAATTTTCGCAAAACGATAGAATACCAGTTTATCTAACAGATACACTTGATGATACTTCGTATAAAGAAGTTGGTTTATTTCCATACTTATCGGAAGAAGGAAAAATTGCAAACAGAATAAAAATGGAAGATAAAATTCAGATAATACTTGGAAATCCTCCGTATAGTAATTATTCAAGAAACAATAAGCCATATATAAAAAATTTAATAAAAGATTATAAAAAGGGGCTTGGCAAAGAAAGCACAAGAAATATAAATGACGATTATTTAAAATTTATCAGATTTGCACAAGTTAAAATTGAAGGACAAAAATATAATTATACAAATAATAAAAATTTATTTAGTGGCGAAATAAAAGGTGCAGGAAAAGGAATTGTTGGAGTTATTACTAACAATTCTTATTTGAATGGAATTACACACCGTAGAATGCGTGAAAGTTTGTTAGAGACTTTTGATAAAATTTATATAATTAATTTGCATGGAAACAGTAATAGACAAGAAGGGGATAAAAACGTTTTTGATATACAAGTAGGAGTTTCAATTGTTTTATTTATAAAATTAGAAAAAAACTTAAAACATAAAAAAATATATTATTATTCCACACTTGAAAATAATTTAATTAGTCGTGAAGAGAAATTTAACTTTCTAAATAACAATAATATTGATACAATTAAATGGAAAGAATTAAATCCACAATTTCCAAATTATTGGTTTATCTATAAAAATTTATCTCTTGAAAAAACATATAATAAAGCATGGCAATTAACAGATATTTTTAACAAATACATTAGTGGAATAGATACAGGAAATGATAGCTTATTAATTAACAGACAGAAAGATAGCTTAATAGAAAAAATAGAATACACTATCAGAGAACCTGAAAATAACTCAAGAAAAAAATATAAATTGAAAAAAGACTCTGCAAGTTGGTCGTTAAAAAAACATAAAACAGCAAAATTTGAGATTAATAAAATAAAGAAAATTAATTACCGAGTTTTTGATAATCGTTGGGTCTTTTATGATAATACTGCATTAGCAAGGGATAGAAATGACGTAATGAAACACCTTGTTAATAAAGAAAATACAGCACTCGTTTTTAAAAGACAAATGCAAAATAAAAACTTTAAAAATGCTTTTGTAACCGAAGAAATTATTGAACGTTCTTTTTTAGAAAGTGGCTTTGGTGGTGCTTATGTTGCTCCACTATATATTTATGAAAATGATAAAAAAATATCTAATTTCACAAAATCTTTTTCTCTATTTATAAAAAAACAATATAAAAAAACTCCCGAACCAGAACAAATATTTAGTTATTTATACTCAATTTTATATTCTAAAACTTACAGAACGAAATATAATGAATATTTAAAATCTGATTTTCCAAGAATTTCTTTTACCGAAGACGAACAAATCTTTTATAAATTATCAAAACTTGGACACGAATTAATCCAAAATCATTTGTTGAAAATAAATTACAACCCCAATATTTTGCCAACACTAAATGGAGAGGGAAACTTAAAAGTGGAAAGTATTAAATTTATTGAGAAAGAAAATAAATTATATATAAATAAACAACAATATTTTGATAAAATAACATCTGCAGTTTGGAATTATGAAATTGGAAGCTATAATGTTTTACAGAAATATTTGAATTATAGAAAAAAAACAGAACTTAATTTTGACGAAATAAATCATCTTAAAAAAGTAGTTGTATCAATAAATAAAACAATAGAATTGCAGAATATAATAGATAAATTATGTTCTGAATGGATATAATTTGATGATTAGAAAATAGTCCACACAAGAAATTTAAAATATTAAAAATGAAAGGATTAGTTGTAAAATCTACTGGAAGCTGGTATTCGGTGAAATGCGAAAACGAAATTGTGAAATGTAAAATTAGAGGAAAACTAAAATTGCAA
>Ga0193956_1000943_pt1 | contig 12141 bp, 8 predicted proteins | sample BB_7_MG_FD_140358 | JGI IMG/M metagenome (GOLD analysis project Ga0193956, IMG submission 140358) | Microbial mat bacterial communities from the Broadkill River, Lewes, Delaware, United States - BB_7_MG | ecosystem: Environmental > Aquatic > Freshwater > River > Microbial mats | place: USA...
CTCAAAACATGATTGTATCGGAAGATAATGAAATACAAGATTATAGGAATGCAATACAACAAGTTAATGAAAATTATGAAATAATAGAAGAAGCATATGCAGAAGTAGCTGTGCCTGAGCTAAATGCAGAGTTTGAAATAGACAAACCATACACAATTCCATCAGACGACAAGCCATATCTCGTAGATGTAAACAAGCATGAATTGCCAGCAACTTTCAAACATTTTGCGGTTACCAAATTGGATAAAGATGTATTTTTGCTTGCAAGAATAACTGGTTGGGAAGACTTAAATCTTGTTGAAGGTCCTGCAAATGTATATTATTCAGGAACATACTTAGGTCAATCGTTTATCAAAACTCGTAACGTAAGCGACACCTTAGACTTATCGCTCGGAAGAGACGGCAAAGTTATGGTAACACGCTCTAAATTAACAGATTACAGCAAAACACAATTTATTGGAAACAAAAGAAAGGATACTTATACATACGAACTTGTTGCAAAAAACAACAGAAAATCTGCAATAAATATTGAAATTTTAGACCAAATTCCTATCTCACAAACAGATGATATTGAAGTTAAAATATTAGAAATATCTGATGCACAACACAATGAAACTACAGGAGAATTAAAATGGGAGTTCAAATTAAATCCGGGAGAATCTAAAAAATTCCAACTTTCATATTCAATTAAATATCCTAAGCAAAAACAAATTCAATACAAAAAACAAAAATCAAGAAATGTAAGATATTTTTAATTAAAAATAAATTTGTCAGACACTTTAAAAGCGTCTGACAAATTTAATGTTTATAATAACAAACAGTTATATTATCTTTGCTTCCATTTGCATAAGCCGAATTTACAATAACTTCTGCTAAGTTGCTATTTTTATAATTTGCTTCAATAAGTTCAATTAATTCTTTTTCCGAAAGATAATCATGCACACCATCTGAAAAGGCAAATAAAATATCTCCATGTTCAATTTCGTAATGTCCCTCAACATCAATTTTCATCTGGCTTAGTTTCTGCCCAATTGCCGAAGTCATAATATTTCTTTTTGGGTGATTTACAGCCTCTTCTGCTGTAATTTCTCCTCGCTCAACCATTCTTTGGACAAGCGAATGGTCTTTTGTCAGTTGCTTTAATTTATGTTTAGAATAAAGATAAACTCGGCTGTCCCCCACATTTAAAGTGAAAAACTTATCCCCTTGAATAAAAAAACCCGTTACAGTAGTTCCACAATTTTTATATTCAGGAAATTCCGTAACCTTATTTAAAACATTTGTAGCTGCCTCAATAGTAGTTTGTTCCAAAAAATACGGAATATCTTTAATTCTACTATTTTCAGAAAATTTATTTTCAAAAAGTTCGGTAATAGTTTTGCTTGCAAAATCTCCATGACCATGTCCTCCAACTCCGTCAGCAACTAAAATTAAACGACTTCCATCTTTTTCGTCTGAAATAAAAAAATCATCTTCCTGATTTTTCTTACGTCCAATTATAGAATAAGAACCTGTTAAACTATTTATTTTCTGCGTATTATCTACTTTTTTTACAACTTTTTTAAGCATAATTATTTTTATCTGTAAATTATTTGAACAAAAATAAAAAAAAATATTACATTTGTATTATTTTTATTCTTAAATTATAAATTTGTTTGTTAAAAATAACTAAATTATTAAATTATTTATTGTTAATTTACTTTATTTAAAGCATTTAATATATCTAAAAAAAGAATAAATTTAATAACATAAACTAACCATTTCAACAAATCTAACATTAAATTTTATGCTTACTAACTACGAACTTGCAGTTTCTAATATTAGAACAGAACTAAAAAATTACATACAAAAAAGTAATTTACAATCACTTATACTTGGAATTTCAGGTGGAATAGACAGTGCTTTATGTGCTGCACTCGCCAAACCAGTTTGCGACGAACTTAATATTCCTATAATTGGCAGAAGCATAACCATTTCTACAAACAAACCAGACGAAATTAGTAGAGCAAAAAACATAGGAGAATCCTATCTGTCAGATTTTAAAGATGTAAACCTAACTTCTACTTACGATATGATGCAATTATCTGTTGTAGAAGATGTTACAACTGCTAATAAAGACGAAAAAAGTTTCAAAATTCGTATGGGAAACATAAAAGCACGAATTAGAATGATTTACCTTTATGAATTAGCATCTAAACACAAAGGAATGGTCTTATCAACAGACAATTACACCGAATTTTTACTTGGTTTTTGGACACTTCACGGAGACGTTGGCGATTATGGAATGATACAAAATTTATGGAAAACAGAAGTTTACGAAATGTCTCGTTTTCTTGCCAAAAACAACCCAGACAAAAAACAAGCAAAAGCACTTTTAGACTGTGTTATAGCCACTCCAACAGATGGCTTAGGAATAACTAACAGCGATTTAGACCAAATCCAAGCAGAAAGCTACGAACAAGTTGATCAAATACTAATAGATTTTATCCAAAATAAAAATAAAGAATTTGAAAATCACCCAGTTATACAAAGAAATAAAGCATCTAATTTTAAAAGAGCAAATCCATATAACATACCTCGTAATAAAATAATATAATGAGCCAATTAATTAGAATACACCCGGAAACACCTTCGCCCAAACAAATACAAAAAGTTGTAGAAATTTTGCGGAACGGAGGCGTTATCATTTATCCAACCGACTCTGTTTACGGAATTGGTTGCGACATAAACAGCAAAAAAGCTGTAGAACGAGTTGCACAGATAAAAGGCGAAAAAGTAAAAAAAGCAAACTTCTCTTTTATTTTTAGCGAAATTAGTGAAACCTCCGACTATATTAAACCTATAAACAGGAATTTATTTAAAATAATGAATAAAAATTTGCCCGGTCCTTTCACCTTTATTTTACCTGCAAGCAAAAAAATTCCTAAAATTTTAGAAAAATCACGAAATTTTCTTGGAGTTAGAATTCCTGACAATAATATTGTTAGAGAAATAGTTAGAGAACTTGGAAACCCAATTATAACAACATCTGTTCACGACGACGACCAAATTATAGAATACACAACCGACGCAGAACTTATTTATGAAAAATATCAAAACCTTGTAGATGTGGTTATTAACGGAGGAATTGGAAACAACGAAGCTACAACAGTTGTAGATTGCTCAGATGGCGAACCTGAAATTGTTAGACAAGGAATTAGTGAACTAAGATACTAATTAATTTTTAGTGTTTAATTTTTAATTAACTACACTTGATAGTATAACTTTATTGCATTTCCTAAAAAATTTAATATTATATTAAAAATGAAAAAAACACTCTTAATTATACTTATAATAACCTTTGTATTAAATAGTTATTCACAAATAGGAGGCACAGCAACCTACAAATTTTTAGACCTGCCAACATCTGCAAGAATTTCGGCACTTGGCGGAAATAATATCTCTATTGCCGACAACGACTTAAATCTGGTTTACAACAACCCTGCTCTTTTGGATAGTTCTATGGCTAATAGCCTATCAATGAACTATGTTAGCTATTTTGCAGACATAAATTGGGGATACGCCTCTTACGCTTTTAAAACAAAAAAACTCGGAACAATTGCAGCTGGAATGCACTATATAAATTATGGCGAATTTACTCAAGCAGACGAATTTGGAAACAAAACCGGTAAGTTTTACGCCTCCGAATACGCACTAAATATTTTTTGGGCATATCAAATAGATTCTTTATGGAAAGCAGGTATAAATATCAAACCAATACTCTCAGTATTAGAAAGCTACAATTCATTTGGACTTGCTCTTGATTTTGGACTACATTATAATAATAATAAAAGAGGACTTTCTGCTGCACTTGTTGTAAAAAACCTTGGCTCGCAAATAAAACCATACTATGGAACAAATTACGAACCCCTACCTTTTGATTTACAAATAGGTATGACAAAAAAACTCGCCCATGCACCATTTCGTTTTTCTATTTTAGCACAACATTTACAAAAACCAAACTTAAATTACACAATTCCAGAAGACGAAAACGTTATCCAATTTGATAATCAAACGACTACAAAAGAAAATGTTTTTCTAAAATATTCAGACATGGCAATGAGGCACGTAATAGTAGGGCTTGAATTTATGCCAACAAAAGCTTTCACAGCAAATCTCGGATATAACCACCAACGAAGACAAGAACTAAAACTAACAGACAAAGCTGGCATTTCTGGTTTTTCATACGGCATAGGAATTAATCTAAAAAAGTTTTATATAGGATACGGAAGAGCAAATTATCATCTTGCAAATGCGTCAAATAATATTTCGGTAAGAATAAATTTTAGTGAATTTTATAACAAAAAAAACTAAGTTTTGATTCAAAGAAACTTCTATAAAAATTAAAAACACAAACACATTTATTTTAAAATAAGCAAAATCAAAAATCATGAAAAAATTTTTAAAAGTATTATTAATAATTGTAATAATTGCGGCAGTTGCCGTAGGAGGATATTTTATTTACAAAACATTTTTTCAAAGCAAAGGAAATTTAGACGCATTTGCAGCAGTGCCAGAAGACGCTATTTTTATTGTAGAAACTACCGATTTAATGAAAGCATGGACAGACATTAGCGAAAGCGATTTGTGGGAATATTTGATGCAAACATCATATTTTTCAGATATAAATACCGATATTGAAAAAATAGATAAGTATCTGAAATATAATTCAATAGCAAGCACTTTAATGAAAAACCGTAAACTAATTATGTCGGCACACATGATTTCGGCAGTAGGTTGGGATTTTTTATTCACAATAGACCTCAAAGACGCAGCTGGCACAATTAGCTCATTAGAGGCAGCAATGGGATTTATTGATGGCTACACAGTTAAAAAAACTCAATACAAAGCAAAATACGACAACAAAAATTTTGAAATTATTCAACTAACAAACGAAGACGACAAAAACGACGTAATATTCTTGTGTTTTGTTGATAATGTGATACTTGTGAGCTTTAATGGAATTATTATAGAACGAGCAATAGACCAACGAAACGACAACCATTGGGAAAAAAACACAAAATTTCAAGAAGTTATGGCAGAAATGGGCTCACGAAAATTATTCAAAATTTATTTTAACTTTTCACTTTTAGATAGCTTTTCAAAAAGTTTCCTAACGGAAGAAGACGAAACAATGAAAATGCTCTCAAAATCACTCTCTTTTTCAATATTTGACCTTGATTTGAAAGGAACGAAACTTAATTTTGAAGGACTTGCAAACATAGACAGCTTTCCATCATACGTAAAAGCACTTGGAGACGTAGAACCTGGAAAAATTCGTGCCTACGAAATTGTATCAGACCAAACTGCTGCATACGTATCTATTTGTTTTTCAGAGTATAAAATATTCCACAACAACCTATTAGACCAATTTAGAAACGACAGCCCCGAAGATGTTGAAGAAATTGAAGGCTATATTTCTAAAATGAACAAACTTTTAAATATTGATATTGACAACGATTTATTTGGCTGGATTGGACAAGAAATAGCACTATTTAAAATAAGACCAATGACAGCAGAATCAAGAGAAGAAGACATAGTGATTGCCATAAATGCCACCGATATTGACGATGCAAAAGCTGGTTTAGACCACATAACACGTCAAGTCCGTAGGCGAACTGGTGTAAAATTTGACGAAATTGATTACAAAAACTTTAAAATAAATCACCTTGCTGAAAAAGGTCTTATAAATATTATTCTTGGAAAATTGATGAAAGGTATTGACAAACCATATTTTACCTACATAGAAGATTATGTTATTTTTAGCAACTCACTCGGAACAATTATGCAAGTAGTTGATGACTATATTGCAGGAAAAACGCTTTCTCACAACAAAGAATTTCAGAGCTTTATAGATAATTTCAATCCAAAATCAAATGTTTCTATTTTTATTCAAATGCCAAAAATGTACACAACTTTATACTTTTACACCCCAGAAAAAAAACGTGCAGCATTTGACGAAAATAAAGAAATGATTTTAAGTTTTGCTCGCATTGGATTTCAACTCACAAGCAATGGAAATATGTTTAAAACAAAACTCCTTGCCGAATACGACGAAAACGCACTTGTTGATGACGAAGTGAGTAAACTTTTGCAAGATACTAAAAAAGAATTATTTAATGAAGAGCTTGATTCTATGGCTTTTAAAGTTGAAATTCCTATCGGATATTTAGAAACAGACGGGCAATACAAAGAATATTTTGACCAAGACAGCACAGAAGTAAAACTTGAAGGATCTATTGTAAATAATCAGATAAATGGCTTATGGAGAACTTTTTATAAAAATGGAAACCTCAAAAGTTCAGTAAACTACAAAGACGGAAATGTAGATGGAATAGCATATTTTTATTATAACGACGAAGTAAACTCAAAAAAAGCAGAAGTTACTTATGAAAATAATCAAATAATTGGCTTTTTCTTAGAATTTTACGACAACGGAGCACAAAAATCAAAAATAGAATATAAAAACGGAGAAATGCACGGAGATGCCGAATTTTATTACCGAACAGGAAAATTAAAAATTGAAGCTCAATATAAAAAAGGTAAAAAAGACGGAAAATGGAAATACTATAACGAGGCAGGTGAAGTAATTAAAAAAGAAAAATATAACAAAGGAGAATTAAAATAAACAAATAATGATTTACGAGCAAGTGATTTACTAACATTCCGCAGGAATTTAGTAACATCAAAAACGAAAAAAAACGAAATGTTACTAAATCACTACGTGATGTTAGTAAATTTTAGTGATGTTAGTAAATTTTATACTGTGAAAAATGCAAAAAACACCTATAGAATACGGAAAATACTATCATATTTTTAATAAAGGTAATAATTCTGAAAATTTATTTTTCAAACCAGAACATTACAGACATTTTTTAAAATTATACGAAATTTATATAGAACCAGTAGCAGAAACTTTTGCTTGGTGTTTGATGAGAAACCATTTTCATATTTTTATAAGAATAAAAGATGAAAATGAAATAGGTTTTTTAAATCCTGATAATGCAAAGAGGGAAGAACTTGATATTAAATGGAAAACTTTTTTTCCTGAAAAAGGTGATACCAAGTTTTATAAAAAACCAGTTCCAATAAATATGTTTAAACATTTATTTAATGCCTATTCCAGTTGGTTTAACTTAAAAACAAACAGGAAAAACAAATTATTTAAAAAAGATTTTGAAAGAATACTTGTAAAAGATAGAGAATATTTTAGGAATTTAATTATCTATATTAATAACAATCCTGTTCATCATGGTTTTGTAGAACACCCGATAGAATATCCTTGGAGTTCTTATAAAACAGTAATATCCGAGAAGTCAACAAAATTAAAAAGAAAAGAAATTTTAAACTCTTTTGATAATATTGAAAATTTTAAATATATTCACAACCAAAAACAAAATTATGAAATAATAAAAAACTACATAATAGAATGAAAAAACGAAATGTTACTAAATCACTACGTGATGTTAGTAAATTTTAATAATGTTAGTAAATTTTTTCCGACAAATGATTTACGAGCAAGAGATTTACTAACATTCCGAAGGAATTTAGTAACATCAAAAACGAAATGTTACTAAATCACTGCGTGATGTTAGTAAATTTTAGTGATGTTAGTAAATTTTAGTGATGTTAGTAAATTTTAGTAATGATAGTAATTTTTTCCTACAAATATTTACGAGCAAGAGATTTACTAACATTCCGAAGGAATTTAGTAACATCAAAAACACAAAAAAACATATAACTTTAAACCCTATTTTTCATGAATTACAAATCAAATTTTATTACACTACTAATTTTATTTATTTGTGTAGTTTCCTTAAATGCTCAAAATTACACAAACTTTGAGAGTTATCAGTTAGACAATGGCTTAACAGTAATATTGAGCGAAGACCACAGTCGCCAAAAAGTTTTTGGAGTTGTGGCAGTTAAAGCAGGAGGAAAAGACGACCCATCAGATGCTACAGGAATGGCTCATTATCAAGAACATGTGCTTTTTAAAGGAACAGAAGAACTTGGCACAACCAACTGGGAGAAGGAAAAGGTGCATATAGACAAAATTTTTGAACTTTACGACAAACTTGGAAAAACAACAGGCGAAATTGAACGTAAAAAAATTCAAGAAGAAATAAACAACGAATCATTGGAGGCAAATAAATATGCTATTCCCAACGAACTTAGCAACACCATAAAAGGAATGGGTGGCACAATGCTAAATGCAGGAACTGGAATGGACCAAACTGTTTTTTATAACGCATTTCCTCCCAATGAAATAGAGCGTTGGTTGGAACTATACAGCCATCGTTTTATAAATCCCGTTTTTAGAGGATTTCAGGCAGAGTTGGAAGTGGTTTACGAAGAAAAAAATCTTTATAATGATATGTTTCAAACAAAAATGCTTGATGCCTTTAACTCAAATTTTTATAAAAATCACCCATACGGACAGCAAACAATTATTGGAACAACCGAAGACCTTAAAAATCCGTCGCTTACAAAAATGCGTGATTTTTTCAACACTTGGTATGTAGCTAATAATATGGCACTTATAATAGTTGGAGATTTTGATATTGATAAAATAAAACCAATTATTGCCGAAAAATTTGGAAAACTAAAATCAGGTGAAATTCCAGAACGAAAGACTTACACCGAAAAACCTTTTGAAGGACGAGAATTTTTTGAGAAAAAATTAAGTCCAATAAAACTCGCAATTCTTGGATTTAGAACAGTTCCCGCAGGACACCCCGACGAACTGGCATTAGACATAGCAAACCAAATTTTGTCAAACGAAAACCAAACAGGACTACTTGACCAGTTATCACTTGATAATGAATTGCTTGCAGCAATGGCATTTCCTATGACACAAAACGACCATGGTGGAACAATATTTTTTATTATTCCAAAACTTGTTGGACAAAAATTAGAAACAGCAGAAGAAATGACTATAAATAAAATCAAATTACTAAAAAAAGGTGAATTTTCTGATGAAACTTTTGAAGCAATCAAACAAAATTCTTACAAAAATTTTGTTCTCGGTCTTGAAGATTTAGAAAATAAAGCTCTTACGTTTTCGTATATTTTTTCCAGAGGACAAAAAATTGAAGACTATATGAAAGAACCTGAAAGAATAAAACAGCTTACTAAACAAGATATTATAGACGTAGCAAATAAATATTATGGAGATAATTATCTTGCTTTTTATTCAAAAATGGGATTTCCTAAAAATGAAAAAATTGAAAAACCAGGCTATAAACCATTGATTACAAATACCAACAAAAAATCTGCTTTTGCAAAAAGATTTGATAAAATGAAAGTGCAAAAAGCAAAAATAAATTTTGTTGATTTTGATAAAGATATTACAAAATCGGCTCTTAAAAATGGAAATAAATTATTTATTACAAAAAATCCTGTAAATGATATTTTTACCTTTGAAATAAAAGTAGGAATAGGGAATACAAAAGAACCAATGCTTGAATATGCCTCATTATTAATGAATTATAGCGGAACTAATGATAAAGATATAAAAGAATTAAAAGCTGAATTTAGCAAACTTGGCACAAGCTATTATATTACAAGCGACAACGACTACGTAGAAATTAGCCTTACAGGAATCGACAAAAATTTTGAAGCATCTATTATTTTATTAAATGAACTGCTTACAAAATCAAAATTAGAACAAGACAAAATTGAAATAGTATTAGAAGGTGTGAAAAGTGAACGACAAATGGAAAAATCTGAGCCGTCAAGCGTAGCAGATGCACTATTTGAATATATGAAATATAAAGAAAAATCGGAATATATTGACAGGCTTAAACTCAAAGAAATTAAGAAGTTAGATACAGAAGAACTTGTTAAAACTTTCCAAAATTCGTTGGAATATGAAACAGAATTTCATTATATTGGAACAAATGACAAAAAATTTGTTCAAAATATTATTGATAAAAATTTAACTTTTACAAACGCAACAAAAAAATCAGAATCGCCAGTTATACTTGATATTGAGCAATATACAGAAAATACAATTCTTTTTGTAAACAAACCTAAAGCACTACAAGCCAAAGTTTATTTTATGATAAATGGTAGCGAATACAAAAAAGAACAATTACCTGAAATTGAGGCTTTTAATCAATATTTTGGAGGAGGATTTTCGGGACTTGTTTTGCAAGAAATAAGAGAATACAGGTCAATGGCTTATAGTGCAGGTGCTTGGTATGTTGCTCCAAAAAAAGAAGGTGCATCTACAATTTTCTACGGATATATTGGAACTCAGGCAGATAAAACTTTAAATGCAATAGATATTTTTCACGGATTGGTTAGAGAAATGCCCGAAAAACCCGAACGAATGGATATGATAAAACATTATTTAGAACAATCGGCTCTTACTTCAACTCCCTCTTTTAGAGAAACCTCTTCAATGATTTCTCGCTGGAAAACAGCAGGTTACTCACAAGACCCAAGAATTGAAAAAGTAAAAGAATACGAAAAATTAACTTTTGAAAATCTAACCAATTTTTATTCAAAAAATATCAAAGAAAAACCGATGGTTATAGCAATTGTTGGCGACAAAAAAAGTATTGATTTGAAAAGTTTGGAAAAATATGGAAAGGTTGTTATCGTAAAAGAGAAAAATTTATTTAAAGATTAGCATTTTAACTTTGCCAAAGTTTTAAACTTTGGCAAAGTTTTTTTACAATTATTAATATATTATTACTGTGTCCGTATCAATCAAAGTTCCTCTAAAACCTCTAATAATTTCTTGAGTTTCTTGTATATTGCTTTTATTCAGGTCTTTATCTACAACAAAAAAAACAAATTTTATTGTATCTAAATCATAAAAAAAATTGCTTAGTCCAATTTTTTCTATTTGCATATTTATTTTTATCTCTGCCTTAAAATAATCATTTAGCCCAACAGGGTCGGTGTATGGTATTCGCTGGCTATATGTGAGAGTGTCTGTATGCACAATTCCCTGATTATCAGTGTAAGTAATTCCTTCAACAAACTCACCATCTACTTTTTTATAAAGAGTAACAAAAGCATTATTATGATAAAAACTATCTGGCGAAAAAATTCCTGTAACATCAGTTTGTTTTAATCCTAAATTGCTGTCTCCGTCAAGTGCATTGAAAATCAAGTCATAAGAAACAACCTCTGTCCCCAAAGTATCTATTATTTCAGAAATTACAATTTTCTGATAGTCAATTTGTGGCTCGTTAGGATATTTTTCTGGTTTTTGGCAAGAAAAAAATAATGTTATAAATGCCAAACTAATAAAAAATAAATTCTTCATATAAAAAATTATTGTATATTTTTAATTATTTCCTGAGCAAGCAAATCTGCTTTTTCTTTGTTTTCACTTTCCGAATAAATACGTATAATTGGCTCTGTATTAGACTTTCGTAAATGAACCCACTCTTTTTCAAAGTCAATTTTAATACCATCTATTGTATTTATTTTTACGTTCTGTTTTTCATAAATTGCTTTTAATTTTGCCAAAACTGCATCTACATCATCGCTTGGTTTAAGAACAATTTTGTTTTTAGAAATAAAATAATCTGGATATTTTGAACGTAATTCCGAACATTTTATTTTGCTTTTTGCAAGATGTGTTAAAAATAAAGCTATACCAACCAACGAATCTCGTCCGTAATGCAATTCAGGATAAATAACTCCTCCATTTCCTTCTCCTCCAATAATTGCATTTTGTTTTTTCATTTGCTCCACCACATTTACCTCGCCTACAGCTGATGCAAAATACTGTTGTCCAAAACCTTCTGTAATATCTCTCAAAGCCCTTGTTGATGATAGGTTAGAAACAGTATTTCCTTTTTTCTGCGACAAAATATAATCAGCCACAGCAACAAGCGTATATTCTTCGCCAAAAAGAGTTCCATCTTCGTTCACGATAGCAAGCCTATCTACGTCAGGGTCAAGGGCAAAGCCTACGTCGGCTTTTTTACTGGCAACAGTCTGGCAAAGTTCAACCAGATTTTCGGCCAAAGGTTCTGGATTGTGTGCAAAATTTCCGTCTGGCGTGCAATTTATTTTATGAATAGTTTTAACTCCAAGTTGTTCAAGTAAATAAGGCACAGAAACTGCCCCAACAGA
>Ga0193956_1000944_pt1 | contig 12141 bp, 7 predicted proteins | sample BB_7_MG_FD_140358 | JGI IMG/M metagenome (GOLD analysis project Ga0193956, IMG submission 140358) | Microbial mat bacterial communities from the Broadkill River, Lewes, Delaware, United States - BB_7_MG | ecosystem: Environmental > Aquatic > Freshwater > River > Microbial mats | place: USA...
AAAAAAAGATATTGAAAAATTAAAACTTGGGAATGCAATAGTTTTGAGTAACGATAATAACGCCGACGAAGAACAATTGTTAGAAATGAAACACGAAGCTAAGATTAAAATCAATAGAATTGTAAAAGAAATTGATAAAAGTATAGCACTTTTAAATAAACTACAGTAATCAATAGAACTTATAAGTTTTAAATTATAGAGTTGGAAATACAAAAATCAAAAACAGCTTTTCAACTTAAATATTACGAAACTAAAATTAAAAAATGGAAGATAAATTAACAATAACCATTAATATAGCAGAAAAACGTTACCCTCTAAAAATAGAACGACGGGAGGAAGAAAAAATACGTAAAGCTGCCAAAATGATTAATGATACCTTGACTCAATATAAACAAAAATATGGAGAAAAAGATATAAAAGATTATCTTTCAATGGTTGCATTGCAATTTGCAACCAAATCTGTAGAATTAGATCAATCTTCTTCTAATAATAAAATACAACAAGAAATTGAAAATATCACACAAAATTTAGACGAATATATTAATAACATATAAAATTATATATTTTTTATAATAAAAAATATTATAATTTAAAATTTTTAGCTCGCTTTATTTCTTATTAACGTTTGAAAACTCAACACTATACTATTTAGGGATTTTCTCATTTTAGGAAAAACAGGCCTCAATTTTACTTTGTAAAATTCTTTTGTTCGCAAAAGACCAGTGGAAGTTTGCCCGTAGATGGCTGCCCTACCCATGTTAAATTGGAGTTTTACTAAACCCCTTGAGAAATTTAGCGGGCTTTTTGTGTCGTTTTATTTCTAAAATTAGTTATTTCTTAATTTTGAATAAAAAAATAATTTTATAAAAACGAACTTATATATTAAACAAACCTAACTAAAAAAATTATGATAATATCTATAATAGCAACAATACTACCTTATGTAGCAGTTGTAATATTAGCCCTGGCAGGAGGCATAGCAATAGGCTATTTTTTGAAAATAAAAAATTTTAATAAAAAAGCAGAAAGTATTATAAAAGAAGCAGAATTAGAGGCAAATGCTCTAAAAAGAGATAAAATGTTGGAAGCAAGAGAAGATTTTTTGCAGCAAAAAACAAAACATGAAGAACAAACAAAACTTAGAAATAGTAAACTTAGAAAATACGAAAAAAAAATAGCACAATTTGAATTAAATATCAATGCCAAAAAAACAGAATTTCAACAAAAATTAAAGAAATTTGAACACAAGAAAAAAGAAATAGCTGTTATAAGACAAAATTTAGATAATCAGCTTGAAGTATTAAATAAAAAACAAAGCGAATTAGACGAATTATATAAAATTCAATCAGAAAAACTTGAAGCAATTGCTGGAATGTCTGGAAAAGAGGCAAAAGAACAATTAATTGAATCGCTAAAAGACGAAGCTAAATCTGATGCAATGGCTTATATCAACGATATTGTAGAAGAAGCAGAATTAAACGCAACTGAAAAAGCTCGGAATATTGTAATAAAATCAATCCAGAGAATTGGTAGCGATGTGGCTGCAAATAATTCTATTACAGTGTTTAACATAGACAGCGACGAAATAAAAGGACGAATTATTGGACGTGAAGGACGAAATATCAGAACTTTGGAAGCTGCAACAGGTGTGGAAATAGTTGTAGATGACACTCCAGAAGCAATAGTGCTTTCAAGCTTTGACCCACTAAGAAGAGAAGTTGCAAGACTCGCTCTGCATCAGCTTGTTGCAGACGGAAGAATTCACCCCGGACGAATTGAAGCAATCGTGAAAAGCACAAAAGAACAACTTGAAGAAGAAATTGTAGATTTAGGAAAACGAACTTGTATAGACCTTGGAATACACAATATTAATCCCAAACTAATGAGGATTATTGGAAAAATGAAATACCGTTCGTCTTATGGACAAAATTTATTACATCATTCAATAGAAACTGCAAAACTTTGTGCCATAATGGCTTCCGAGCTTGGGCTCAATCCTAAAATTGCAAAACGTGCAGGACTTTTGCACGATATTGGAAAAGTGCCAGAAGAAAAAACCGAAATGCCTCACGCACTATATGGTATGGAACTTGCTCATAAATTTAAAGAAAAACCAATAATTTGCAATGCAATTGGCTCTCACCACGACGAAATTGAAATGACTTCGCTTTACGCACCATTAGTTCAAATTTGTGATGGAATATCAGGAGCAAGACCTGGTGCAAGACGAGAAATTATTGACTCATACGCACAAAGATTAGATGAATTAGAAAAACTTGCACTTAGCTACAAAGGTGTTACTAAAAGTTATGCTATTCAGGCAGGTAGAGAATTACGTGTTATAGTTGGTAGCGATAATGTAACAGACAAAGAAGCTGACGCATTGTCCTACAACATCGCAAAACAAATCCAAAAAGAAATGACTTATCCCGGACAAGTTAAAATAACTGTTATTAGAGAAAAAAGAGCAGTAAATTTTGCTAAATAAAAAATATAAATTATGATTTATAAAGGTCTAAAAATTAATATTTTAGACCTTTTTTTTATACAAAAAAATATGCAATTATTACAACAACAACCAATGCAGGAAGCATATTTGTAACCTTAATTTTTTTAATCTCTAAAATATTAATAGCCAAGCCAATAAGCAACAAACCTCCCACTGCCGTAAGCTCATCAATAACTGCTACTTCCAAATATTTGTCAATCCATTTTGCAAAAATAGTAATGCCCATTTCTGTAAAAAAAACAGGAATAATAGAAAGCAAAACTCCAAAACCAAACGAAGATGCTAAAATTACTGACGAAAATCCATCAAGTATTGACTTGGCTATAAGTAATTTAGGTTCATCACCCAAACCCTGTTCAATAGAGCCGAGAATTGTCATAGAGCCAATGCTAAAAAGCAAAAAAGACGTAACAAAACCTTCAATAAATTTTTCGTTTTTAGATTTCAATTTCCTTTTAGCAATATTACCAATTTTTTCTAAATATTCTTCTAATTTTAAAACTTCGCCAATTATCGCACCTATAACAATACTAAAAATCATTATAAGAATTTCATTGGTTTTTAGAGCCATAGATATTCCCAAAAATGCCGTAAAAAGTCCAATTGCTTGAAAAACTATTTTTTTTATTCTGTCAGGTAAGTTGCTGTGTATCAGTAAACCTATAATACTACCAACTATTATTGCAAGTATGTTTATTATTGTTCCAGTCATTTTTTTTATCAAATATTACAAATTAATATTTTGTGAAATTAAAAAATATTTTTATTTTATATAAAAAAAATTAATTTTGAAGTCTTATAAATAAAAAAACATACTTAACTCTTTAAAAATAAAATTATGAACATTGCATTTATAATGGATCATTGGTCTTATTTAAAGCCAGACAGCGATTCTACTTTGGTATTAATCCACGAAGCACTATTGAGAAATCATAATGTTGGTATTTTAAATCCTGAAAACTTGACTATTAGAGATAGTGTAACAACAGGTTTTTTTGATATAGTAGCCGATTTTGAAAAACTTCCTGATAATACAACAGACTTGCATAAAAAAATTAAATTTAACCGTAAAATGTTGCCACTTGCTGGTTTTGACGTTATTTTTATGCGTGCAGACCCTCCAATTGACAATATTGTATTAAATTTTCTTGATTCGGTTAAAAATGAAACTTTTATTTTAAATGATATTGACGGACTGCGAGAAGCCAATAATAAAATATATACAGCTGCCTTCTATGACCCTAATAATGAGATGATTCCTGCAACTTATGTTTCCCGTAATAAGGAATACATTAAAGAAATTATAAGAAAATCTAAAAAAGATAAAATGATAATGAAACCGCTTAATGGCTTTGGTGGAAGTGGTGTGATTGTTATTGAAAAAAATGCAATGTTGAATATTAATTCTCTATTAGATTTTTATATTAGCGACGATAATAAAAATAATTATGTAATTCTTCAAGAATATGTAGATGGAGCAGAAAAAGGAGATGTTAGAGTATTGTTGCTTAATGGAGAACCTATTGGAGCTTTACGCAGAGTGCCTGCCATAGACGACCCTCGCTCAAATGTGAGTGCGGGAGGAAAAATTGAAAAACATACTTTAACTAAAAAAGAATTGGAATTGAGTAGAGTGATTGGAGCTCAGCTTGTTAAGTCTGGTTTATATTTAGCAGGATTGGATATTATTAACAATAAATTAATAGAAGTAAATGTAACAAGCCCTGGTGGAATATCTCATATAAATTTATTAAATAAATCAAAACTACAAGAGCAAATTTTAGATTTTGCAGAGGGTATAGTTTTTCAAAAAGAAAGAGCAATAGACAAAAAATTTGAACTTCGTAAAATCTTTTCAGATGCAAAAAATGAAAAATAGTCAAATAATACAAAACATAAAAAAAGGAATTGCTTTTGAGGCATTTTCGGAGGACAACTCTTTTTACCTAAAGATAGATAAGTATGTTCCGTATGTTTGCACTGCCATTCATGCGGGGCATAATTTACGCAAAAGCCTTACAGACAAAATTTTACTAACCGACTACGAACGCTGGTTTGAAGAAGACCCTGTAACAGATATTTTTATTAAGTCCTTGCCTATCACTATTGTAGCAAATGATAGTAGATTTGAATACGACCTAAATAGAAACAGAGAAAATTGTGTTTACGAAACTGCTTGGGGCAAAAAAGTTTGGAAAAATCCGCTTTCCAATGAAGAGAAAAATATTTCTCTCCAAAAATTTGATAATTTTTATCAAATAATAGACGAATTAATTACAAAATTAAAAGAAATTCATAAAAATATAATTGTTTATGATATTCATTCTTACAATTTGAGGGGAGATGATACTAAGCCAGTTTTTAACATTGGAACAGAGCGTATTAACAATCTAAAATACGATAAATTTACAGAATTTTGGAAAAAAGAACTGTCTAAAATAGAATTTGTTTCTGCCGAAAATCGTGCAGCAATAAATGAAGTTTTTTATGGAAAAGGCTATTTTTTAGAACATATCACTAAAAAATTTGAAAACACACTTGTTTTAGCAACCGAAGTAAGTAAAATATATTGCAACGAAAACACAGGTGTTCTATACCCCGTAATTATTGAAAACTTGCAAAAGCAACTTAAAGCAGCTATTTTAAATAACACAAAATATTTTATTGATAATCAGGAAAATAAGTCAATAAATTATTGTAAACTTTTATCCGAAACAATAGAACCAGCCATATTAAAAGTAGATAAAGAGCTGTATGAAATAGTTAAAAATTTTGAATTGCTTGAGCCAGTAAATCCGATTAACTTGGAGGCAGAAAAAAAGAAATTTTTTGAGTCGGGACGCAAAAATAATCCTAAATTTATTTATCGTCCTGTTAATTTTAATAGGTTTGAATTTAAGCGAAATTTGTATAATATTGATGTAGATAAAATTAGTGATATTGACATCAAAATTATGTATAAAAATACTATCAATGGCTTTGCAAGTCAGGCAGATATGCTTTATACAATTGGTCAGAAGGATTTTTTGTATAACTCCTTGCGTTATCTTGGTGAGCCAAATCATGAGGATTACAAAAAAGCTCGTTATTTAGTTTCTGTGCCAAATATTGAAACAGATGACGATAAAAAAAATCTTACAACCGAAGATGCTTACGAAGAAATAAAAAAATGTGTAGATTCTTATGGTTTTGATTGCAAATATGAATTTCATGAGCATAGTGTTGCGGAAGCCTATGTTGTTAGCAACGACAATACTATTGTTTTGAAAAAAAATGGAAAATTTACTAAAAATGAAACCAGAATACTTGCAAATCATGAAGTTGGAGTTCATATTGTTACTACTATGAATGCCAAAATGCAACCACTTAGAATATTTCAAATAGGCTTGCCTGTAAATACATACACCCAAGAGGGATTAGCTGTTTTTAGTGAATACTTGTCAAATAGCTTGAATATCAAAAGATTAAGAGTGCTTGGCTTACGTGTTCTTGCTACCGAGCAATTAATCAAGGGTAAGGATTTTAAACAAATTTTTGATTACATTTGCGAAGAATACGATGTTGAGCCAAATTATGCTTTTTATATTGTAACTCGTATAGTTAGAGGCGGTGGATTTACAAAAGACCACTTATATTTGAGTGGTTTTTCTATGATTTTGAACCATTGGCATAAAGGTAAACCTTTGAATAACTTACTTATAGGAAAAACATCTATTAAATATTTAGATACAATAACTCAAATGGTTGAACGAAAAATGATTACGCCTCCAAAATATATTACCAAGGCTTTTGAAAATCCTAAAAATACGAATAATATTATTAATTATCTTATTAAAGGCTTGATAGATAAATAGTTAGTCGCTTGAAATATCTACAAGCATTTTGCGGTAAACGGAAAATAGTTTGGATTTTGAAACAAAACCAATATATTTTCCGTTATCCACAACTGCAAGATTCCAAACTCCTGTTTTAATAAATTTTTCTGCCACCGACTCCACAGTGTCTTCCATTTGAATTACTACGGGTAATTGTATCATAAGGTTACGAACTACAACTTTTTTGTATTTACTTTTATCAAACATTATTTCTCTAATTTTGTCCAGAGAGATAACTCCCAGTAAATCATTTTGTTTATTAATTACAGGAAAATTATTTCGGTGAGCTTTTTTTATTACTTCAACCAAGTCTCCTAAGTTGGCATCTATGTCAATAGTGTTAAAGTCTATGTCAATAATTTCGGCTAAGTCTATAAGTTTTAGCACGGCTTTGTCTTTGTGGTGAGTAATTAACGAACCTTTACGAGATAGTTGTAATGTTATAATAGAATCTGTATGAAAATATTTTACAGTAATATAAGTTATTATAACCGAAAGCATTAGCGGAACAATAAGATAATAACCACCAGTAATTTCGGCAATTAAAAACATTCCTGTTAGTGGTGCATGTAAAACTCCTGCAAGCACACTTGCCATTCCTATAAGAATAAAATTACTTACAGAAAGCTGAATGCCAAGGTTTAATAAATTTGCTATGCTTGCAAAAATAAATCCAGAAATAGCACCAGTAAAAAGTGCAGGTGCAATTATTCCTCCTGTTCCTCCTGCCGAAATAGTTGTTACGGTGGCAACTACTTTGATGAAAATTAAAAAGATGAAAAATATTAATACAAAAATTAAATTGTCTTTAAAATAAAAGAAAATAGAATTGTTTAATATTGAACTGTAATCTCCTTTAAATAAGATTTTTATTGTTTCAAAACCTTCGCCAAAAAGTGGAGGAAAAATAAAAATAAGAAGTCCGAGGATAATTGTAGAAAAAATAATTTTATTTGATTGATTTTTTATTTTTTTAAACTTGGTTTCTATAAATAAAAAAGTTTTATTGAAATAGACTGCAACTAAGCCAGTTAATACTGCAAAAACAATATAAAACGGAATTGCTCCTGTTGCAAAATGCTCTGAAAGAGGAAAATCAAAAAGTATGGCTTCGTTGGAAAATAAGCGTGTAATAATTGTGCCAGTAACAGAAGCTAACAACAATGGAATGAGCGAAAAACGAGATAAGTCAAGAAGTAGAACTTCAAAAGCAAAAATAACTGCGGCAATTGGTGTGTTAAAAATTGCCGACATTGTAGCGGCACTACCACAAGCAAGAAGTAGTGTAATGTTCTTATAATCAAGTTTTAAATAGCGTCCAATATTTGAGCCAAGTGCTGCTCCCGACGAAATTATTGGAGCTTCCAAACCTATTGAGCCTCCAAAACCTGCTGTTAGAGCTCCTCCAATTATTGATGAGAAGATTTTATGGATTCTTAATATGCTGCTTTTTCTGGATATTGAATATAGTATGGAGGTTATTGAGTTGGGGATATTATCTTTAACTACAAATTTGGCAAATAATACTGTTAGCACAATTCCAATTGTTGGATATATTAATAGAAGGTAGTTTTGAAAGTCAAATTGATTTTCGCTAAGTAATAACTTTCGTAAATAATAAACAGAAGTCTTTAAAAATAATGCTATTAAACCGCCTAATATTCCTATAATAAAACTTAAAATAAGTGTTAGGTTTTTGTCTGGAATATGGCGTAGCCTTTGCACCACAAACCTAACAATAACAGGTATTTTTTTCATTATAACTTATATTTTTAAACCTAAAATTAGAATGTCGTCTAATTGTTTTTTGTTGCCTTTCCATGTATATAATTCTTTTTCAAGTATTTCTTTTTGCTCTGTTAGTTTTTTATTTTTATTAGAGATTAATAAACTTCTGAAGTTTTTAGCCATATATTTTTGATTATCTTCTCCTCCAAATTGGTCTTGAAAGCCATCAGTAAACATATAGATTAAGTCGTTCTTTTGTAGTTGAATTTGTTGTGTAGAAAATGGTTTCATTTTTATATATACTCCTATTGGCATTTTGTTTGCTTTAAATATTTTTGTTTCTGAATTACTTACCAATAGCATAGAATTGTAAGCACCTGAATATTGGGCTTTTAAATTTGTTTTTTCTATTCTACAAATTGAAATATCCATTCCATCTTTTGAGCCTTTGTTTCCGTAAGATTGGTCTAATGAGTATATTATGTTTTCTCTAAGTTTGTCTAAAATTTCTCCTGTATTTGTAATGTTTTTTCGGTTTACAATATCGTCTAAAAATGCGTGGCCAAGCATTGTCATAAATCCTCCCGGAACTCCATGACCTGTGCTATCTGCCACTGCAATAGTGATATAAGTTTTGTCTTCATTAAAATAATAAAAATCGCCTCCTACAATATCTTTTGGTTTATTTAGAATAAAACAATCTGTAAAATTGTTTTTTAATATATTAGTTGAGGGTAAAATTGCTGTTTGTATTAGTTTTGCATAATTGATGCTTTGGGTTATGTCGTTGTTCTTCTTTTTTATAGTTATAAATGCTTCTCCCAGTTTCTTTTCGCTTTCTTTACGTCTTGTAATATCTTCTTTTACTGCAACATAATTTGTTATCTCGCCAACACTGTTTTTTATTGGAGAAATAGTAGTTTGTTCCCAATACAAATCGCCATTTTTCTTTTTATTTTTAAATGTTCCTTTCCATACCTTTCCGGAGGTTATTTTATTCCAAAGTGTTTCATAAAATGCTTTATTATGATGACCTGATTTTAATATTCGTGGGTTTTTTCCTATTATTTCATTTTGGCTATAACCTGTTAGTTTTAAAAATATTGGATTACTATATTCTACAATACCATTAGTATCTGTTATTACTATTGCACTGTCGCTTTGCTCAACGGCTACAAGTAATTTTTGCAACTCTGTATTTGCTTTTTCTTGCTCCGATACGTCAATTATTAAACCTCTGTATCCGTATTTATTTAGGTTAATTGAAATTAATGCGGGGAATGACCTTCCGTCCTTTCTCTGCATTTCTACTTTTAAGTTTCTTAGTTCTTTTGTTTTTTGTAAAAGAATAATTTGTCTTCTTATTTCGTAAAAACTTTTTCTGCTCAATAAGTTAGTGTAAATAAGACCTTCGTTTATATCATCTTGTGTGTAAAGAGTGTTGTCAAAAAAACGATTACTTACATAGGTTAATTTCCCTTCAATATCAGCTTCAAATACTATTTCTGGAATTAGTGTTGCTATGTTTTTAAATCTTTTTTCGCTTGCTTCAATTTTTTTATTTTGTTCTAATATTATTTTTTGTTGTTTCTTTAAATTTTCATTTATTGCAATAATTTCCTCATTTTGTTGTTTTAATTCTTCTTCTGATGCTGTTAGTTCGTTGTTTGTGTCTTGTAATTTAAGTTCATTTTTCAGATTTACATTTTGCAAAAATAATATGCTTGATATTACAAATATTAAAAATAAAAATATCATTATTAAAAACATTGAGTAATATTCTGGTTCAAACGGCAAGTCTTTCATGTGAACTCCAAATAATACATGAATTTTATCGTATAAAATAAATATGATTATTCCGGGAAAAATAGCAAGTATTGTTTTTTTTAGTTCTCGGTAGCCAAACAAAAGAGTTGGAATAATAATGCTAATTGTCAGCAACATACGAGGAGATAGATAAAGTATTAAATTGTCTGTTACTCCTATAGATTTTGCATAAGCTCCTCCAAACATGAGAGACATTGGTATAAATATTGAAATAATAAATTTACTTAAATCCGATTTTTTAAGTTTTGTTGTTAAAAAGGTTATCAAAATTACAACAATATTTATAGCGTATAAATGCCCAACAATTGGAGCTTCTAATTTTTTGTAAGTCATTATAGAAATAAGAACAAAGAAAACGAATATCAGAACAGATATTCTATTTAGTAGCATTATGCCTTTTTGAGTTTGTATAGGCATATCTTTGCTTATTCCTATTGTTGATATTTTATTCCAAAATTTTTTCAATTTTTTCAATTTTAAAGATAAAAGAGTAATTCAAAAATCAATCCAAATTAGTATCAGTTATTCTTATTTTTTTATAGAATTACAAAGGTAAAAATAACTAATACTTCACCAAAATTATTATTTATCAAAACAATAATTAATCTACTTCAAATACTGTTACAACCTTAGTTTGCTTTTCTCTTATTTGCCCACTAAAATCGTGTCGTTTGTTTTTGTAAATTATTGTTATATTGAACTTTACAGGGTCTGGACTATCTCTGTCTTGTTTTATGCAATGTTCTACGCTTATTGTGTAATTTCCTTTTGCAGGTTCGTCCCAAAAAGCATTTTCTTGGGGAGTTTTTGTCCACAAATTTTGCGAATATCTGTTTGTATTTGCGTCAATATCAAGTGTTCCAACTCCTCCTCTGCATGTGTGAGTAAGCTCCAATGCCCAAATTTTATTTCCGCATGGGTCTTTTACTAATAAATCTAAATCGTCCAATGTTTTCCACTGCAAATTAATACGCAAATCTCCTCCCTCTCCTTCAAATTCGTCGTCGTCTGCTGGCGGCGGTGGTGGTGGCGGCGGAGGAGGATTTTTCGTTAGAGGAATTGTGCGTTTTTCTTGTGTGTCAAGATTTTTAACTTTCTGTTTATTAACTTTTTGACTGTTTGTTTTATATCCATTTTTTGATGCAACAATAGAAATTTCATCATCAGGAAAAACATCGGCTACCGTAAAAATTCCGTTGTTATTACTCATTTCGGTAGCAATTAATTTGCCATTTACTGTTATTTTATTCGTTACTCCAACAAGCGGATTTTGTCCGTCTGTATTAATAAAAATTAGGCTTTTGGTTTGTGGTCTAAGATAAATAGTTCTCTCTTTTTCAGATAGTTTAATGTATTTTTCCACAGCATAACTTGCTGTTGTGGTGTCGTAATAAAATTCTTTTGAAACTTCTATGTGCATTTTTTCGGTTATCCTAATATCCTTAAATGCCCCCTTTCCTACTCCATTTGTATTTGTTGTAACCTCTACAACATCGTTTTCTAATATAAGTTTAGCCTTTGCATTTGGTATAACTTCTTTTGTTTTTAAATTTTTAACAATAAAAGTAATCATTTCTTTGAGTGGTTCTAATTCCAAAATTCTCTCATTATTAACAGGTAAAAGCCGTGCAACTAAATCTGAAATAGTATCATTTTTGTAAGCATTTTTTGAGCCAATAACCTCAATTTTAGAGCAATAAGCAATATTTTCAAAAACTACTGTTCCGTTTGCATCGGTAGTTGCTTCTTGTTTGTTTCCATTTCCATCAATTATTACAACTTTTGCATTGGGGATTGGTTGTTTATCGTCTTTATCAATAACTTGAAAATCAATAGTGTGTGTGCTTTCCGCAAGCTCCAAAATTGTTTCTTTTTTGTCTTTAAGACTAAAAAAATGTGGCATCAGACTATCGCTCATAAAACAATTATTTGTAGCCTCTACTTCGGCATAATCTCGTGAGTAAAACAGGCGAGCAAAAAGCGTGTAACTCACATCTTTAAACACAACTATTCCTTCGGAATTTGTGGTGTCGGAATAGCTAATTGTGTCGTTATAAAAAGCCTTTTTTTGTTTAAAATGGATAAAACTCCTATCTACATAAGAAAAATCAACTTTTGTTCCTATAAGTATTGTTTTATCTGCCTTATTTACAGTTTTAAACACAATATCTTTTTCAAATCTAATTAGCAAAAGTAGAGGTA
>Ga0193956_1000947_pt1 | contig 12129 bp, 14 predicted proteins | sample BB_7_MG_FD_140358 | JGI IMG/M metagenome (GOLD analysis project Ga0193956, IMG submission 140358) | Microbial mat bacterial communities from the Broadkill River, Lewes, Delaware, United States - BB_7_MG | ecosystem: Environmental > Aquatic > Freshwater > River > Microbial mats | place: USA...
AGTTAACAATGAATTATTTTTTAATTCAGGAAATGTAAATATTAAAGATAAATGAACTACACCCCAGGGGTTGAATCTCCACTTTTAAATTTTTAATATTACAAAATGAAATATTTTAAATGATTAATCAAAAATCTTATTATAATTTTAAAAATTATTAATTAGGGAGTAATTATGCCGACAAAACCTAGAATTGATTTTGCGGGATTTCATCATATTGTAAATAGAGGAGTAAACAGAACAAATGTATTTAATCATCCAAATGATAAGGATATGTTTTTACAAATCATAAATAAAAGCTCATAAGGGCACAATATTATATTAGATACTTATGCCTTGACGGACAATTATTAGTATCTTTTACTAGAAACAAAAGAAGAAAATCTATCATCAGATAAAATAGAAAAATTAATTAAAAAATAGCTAATAATCTTACATATTGACATATAATCAATTCAGCTTAAAAATTTATTTTATAATTGCACAAATTTAACAAAGGTATTTAATGAAAATTTGTGCGATAGAACTAAAATCAAATAACGCAGTCTTAGTTGTAGTAGATGATAAAGAGTTTATAGATTTAAAAATAAAAAAAATAACACTAGAAAATGATGAAAAACAAGAAGATATTAGAAAGTTTTGTAGTGAGTTTTTATTATTTTTAGAGCAAAATAGTATAGAAAAAGCAGTTATTAAAAAACGAGCCAAAAAGGGAAACTTTGCAGGTGGAGCTGTAACTTTTAAGATGGAAGGTTTTATTCAGTTAAATCCTTTTTGTGATGTGGAACTAATCTCTTCTCAAGCTATCTCATCTTTTGAAAAGAAAAATAATATAGAATTTCCAACAACACTTAAAAAATATCAAGAACAAGCATTTTTACTGGCATTAGCAAGTTTTTAAAAGTAATTAAAATTGCTTACTAAAGGTTGACAAAACTATAATTATAAGATAATATACTAAAAGTAATCAAATATAATGACTAAAGGCATAATATGAATTCACCATTTCCTTATGAAACATATGCGGAAAATGAGCTGTTTTATGGAAGAATTGAAGAGAAAGAGAAAATATTGAGTTTTTCATCCACTTCAAACAATCTTGTAATATATTCAAAAAGAAGATTGGGTAAAAGTTCATTGGTTAGGGAAGTATTTAGAGAAAATAAGGAGTACTTATTTATCTATTGTGATATGTTTGATATCACATCAAAAGAGGATTTTGCTTCAAATTTATTGCACTCTTTAGCAAACTCTATAAAAGGTGATATAAAGATAGTTTTAAAACGCCTTAGTAAGCTTTTCAAAAGAGTAGGTCTTGTTTATAGTGCAGATCCCCAAACTGGAAAACTAAGTTTAAAACCTGATTTAAAAGCTTTGAGTTTTCAAGAGATGATAGAAGAGTTTTTTAATACTATTTTTGAATTATCAAAAAAACAAAAAGTCGTTATTGCTTTAGATGAATTTCAACAAATATCTACACTAAAAGATAGTAAAATTGATGCTATATTAAGAAAATATATACAAGAAAACTATGACATTTCTTATATCTTTTTAGGTTCTAAAAGACATATGCTAAATCGACTTTTTGAGTATGGAGCACCACTTTTTGAAGAGGCTACCTCTTTTCAATTAGAGCCTATAAAATTTGAAGCTGTAAATAAATATGTTTCTTCACACCTTAATATTTCAGAAGAAATAGTAAAATATATTTATGATTTAACTGATGGTGAAACAAAGTTTATGCAACATATTTTTCATATATTGTATGTGGTTCACAAAAGAAAAGAGATAAGTACAAAATTAGTAGATGAAGTTGTGTTGGAAATAATAAATGCAAAATCTTCAGGATATAAAATCTTATTTGATACTTTTAGTCAGTTTCAGAAAAAAGCTTTTAAAGCCTTATCAAAATATTCACAAAATATACATTCTAAAGATGTATTAGATGAGTATAATATCTCAAAAGGCTCTATGCAAAGTGCTTTAAAGCAACTTTATCAAAGAGAAATTATTGATAAGGAAAATGATATTTGGTTTATACCTGATCGAGCCTTAGAGCTGTGGGGAAGAACTCTATTAAACTAAAAAATGGTATAATCCCGATTAATTAAATATAGGGCTAACAATAAATATGACAAATCCACAAGTAAAAACGCAAAAATTCATAATCAAATTTTTTCCAGAAATTATGATTAAAGGATCTACTGCAAAAAGACAGATGATAAATCAACTTTATACAAATCTTCAAAAACTACTTGGAAGAATATCTTCTGAGATAAAAATAAAGAAGTTTTTTGACAAGATTGAAGTTGTATGTGAAATAGATGAAGTTGTAGAAGTAAGACAAATATTACTCCAAACTCCAGGTATTGAGTTTATTTTAGAAGCAATACAAATTGATAATATGCATACTTTAGATGATATTAAAGTTGTAGTAAATGAAAAGATGGCAAAAGAAATACAAAATAAAACTTTTGTAGTAAGAGCTAAAAGAACAGGTCAGCAAGGTTTTAAATCAACTGATATTGAACAAACAGTTGGTGGCTATATGCTAGCTAATAACCCAAATACAAAGGGTGTTGATTTAAGAACTGCTGAGGTTACAATAAAAGTTGAGTTAGAGTTTGCTCAATTAAATATTATCACTCAAAGATATGAGGGAATGGGTGGTTTCCCTATAGGAACACAAAGTGAGATTTTATCTTTGATGTCAGGTGGCTTTGATTCTACTGTTGCTTCTTATCTTACAATGAAAAGAGGGATTAAAACACACTTTATATTCTTTAATCTTGGTGGAATTGCTCATGAAATTGGTGTGAAGCAAGTTGCTTATTATCTATGGAACAAATATGGAAGTTCTCACAGAGTTAAATTTATTTCTGTGCCTTTTGATGATGTTGTAACTGAGATTTTTAACTCTACTAGTGAGCCTTATATGGGAGTTACACTAAAAAGACTTATGTTAAAAGCAGCAGAAAAAGTTGCTAATGATAGGGGAATTGATGCACTTTTAACAGGTGAAGCAGTTGCTCAAGTGTCAAGTCAAACACTAAGAAATTTAGCATTAATAGATCAATTCACTTCAAAATTAGTTTTAAGACCATTAGCTACTATGAGTAAATCTGATATTATGAATATTGCAAATAATATAGGAACTAAAAAATTTGCAGAAAGTATGCCTGAGTATTGTGGTGTTATTTCAAAAGGTCCTGTAACTCATGGAAGTTATGAAAGAATGGAAAAAGAGTCTAAAAAATTTGATTACTCTGTATTAGATAAAGCTGTTGAAAATGCAATAGAAGTAAATGTGGATGAAATAGCAGATGATGTTAGTCATATAGGCCAAATGGAAGTTATAAGTGATTTATCTAGTGGAGAATATACGGTTATTGATATTAGACAAAATGATGAATGTATTCAAACATCAGCTGAAACTCTGAAAATTCCATTTTATAAATTAAAAGGTGAGTTTAAAAAACTTCCTCAAGATAAACAGTATCTTTTTTATTGTGATAAAGGTATTCTAAGTCAACTTCACGCTCAATATCTAAGAGATGCAGAAAACTACACAAATATTAAGGTTTATAGACCTTGATTTTATAAAAAAAGGGTTTCATATAAATTATGAAACTCTTTTAGGAATACATATGAAAAATAAATTTTTAATACTTATCCTTACAGCAACAATTGCGTATGGAGCAACTTCTTCTGATAGAGGTGCTTACTATTATCATAAAAAGAGTCAATTTGAAATGCTAGCACAAAATAATAAATACAAAACTGTTATGTTGGGGGATTCTATTACTGATGGTGGCTTATGGAATGAACTACTAAATAATGATTTAATTCAAAATAGAGGGATAGCAGGAGATACAACGGATGGAGTTCTTGAAAGACTTGATAGTATAAATACAAATATTGAAAAAGTTTTTATAATGATAGGAATAAACGATATCTTTCAAGAAAAATCAGTTGAATATATATTTATAAATTATAAAAAGATAATAGAGATATTAAAAACTAAAAACATCAAAGTTTATATTCAATCTACTCTTTATGTAGGACATAATAAACCAGAAATCTATAACCAAAAAGTTGAACAATTAAATAAACTATTAAAAGAATATTGTCAAAAAAATAATTTGGAATATGTAAATCTAAATGAAATTTTAGCACCAAATAAAGTATTAAAAGAAGAATTTTCTTATGATAAACTCCATTTAAATGGTACTGCTTATAGTTTATGGCGGGATAAGATAAAGGATTATTTTCTTGAACATTAAAAGATTATTTAAACTAAATTTAAGAATTGTTGTAATATAGTTTCATTATATATTACAATAAAGGGGTTATTATGGGTGCAACAGATTTAAATATTAGTAATCAGTTTACAACAAATGCTTATAACACATATGAAACTATGTCAAATAATAATCCTACATATTCAACTACAAAAGTAAAAAGTGATGAAGCAATAGCACAAGAAAATAAAATACATAACTCAGCAGTTAATGTATCTATTTCTATGCAAAGTTTAGAGCTTTATTTAAACATAAAAAGTGCAGAATTTTCTCAACAAAATAGTACATCTCAAAGTTCATTAATGAACATAATAAATAATGTAGAAGTTTATGATTTTCTTTCAGGTAAAGAAAACCAAAGCGGTTTTAGTCTTCAATCAATTGGATATGATGGTAAACCAATTACTGAATTAACAGTTGACGAAGCAAAAGATTTAGTATCCGAAAATGGATTTTTTGGTGTTAATGAAACATCGGCACGTGTTAGTGGCTTTGTTATAAATTTGGCTGGAAATAATGTTGCCTCATTACAAGAAGCTAGAAAAGGTGTTGTTCAAGGTTTTGAAGATGCTGAAAAAATGTGGGGTGGCGAGCTTCCTGAAATATCTTATGAAACACAAAAACAAACTTTAAAAGTTATAGATGAAAAAATAGCTGAGCTTTTAAAAACAGATTCTCAAAAAGAGTTAGAAAATAAATAAAACTAGAAAATGAGTCATTTCTGAGTCATTTATTTTGTATAATACCTAAAATTATTAGCAAGGGATTATATAAATGTACAAAGATTTGATAAATGAAGTTTTTACATCAGTATTTAGAAATAAATATATTTTAATAAAGGCTTTATTAATACCTTTTGTTTTACTACTTTTAATAACTTACTTTAACGAACAATACAAAGATAGTGGCTTTTTAAAGATTTTTCTTGGAATTTTATCTTATTTAGTAACTGTTTCTATTGCAATTACAACTCATAGAATTTTGTTACTTGGTGAAAATGCTGTACCAACATGGGGCGTTTTAAATCTTACTAGCAGAGAAATAAAATTTATATTAAATACTTTATGGATTGGAGTTTTAATAGGATTATCAGTATTACTTTTTGGAGTTTTTTCAGCATTATTTGCTTCGATTTTTTCTTTTACTTCTGAACTACTAGTAATAGTATTTATTGTTTTTATAGCTTTGTTAGGCATATATTTTTTTACAAGAGTTTCTCTTATTTTCCCTTCTATTGCAGTTGATGATAAATTAGATATTGTTGATTCAATAGAATATACTAAAAATCATAAGTTATTAGTTTTCTTTGTAGTAGGAATTTTTCCAATTATTATAACTTTATTAGTTGGAACTGTTTATGGGCTAGTAATTGGATTCTTAGTTGGAGTAGTTTCATCTAATCTTTCAGTTTTATACTCAGTTTTAGATTTATTTATAACTGTATTTGTAATTAGTAGTTTATCTTCAACTTATAAGTTTTTAAAAAAAGAAAAACTAGAGAACAAACAAGAATAAATACATAAGAATACCCATTAAAGAAGTAATAGTTAGAGCTGTAAATATAGCTTTTCCTATTTTCTTATGTTTTGAATTTCTAATACTATTCATTTCATCTTTTTTATAAGCTTTATATGAAACAATAAAAAGATAAACCCATCCTGCAAGTGAAGCTGTTGCTATTATTATATGAATTACTAAATATATAATTAGAAAATCAAATGAAAAGTTACTTTGATCAACATACTCCAAAAACTTGTTTTCAAGTCTTGTCATAACTTCAAAGTATAAAATTACACATAAACTAACACTTAAAATAATAGCTTGTGAAATTAGATGAGTTTTGTATTTTTGTTTTACTGCAAAATAAATACTAAGAGCTAAAAAAAGAGGAAGAAATGCAACATACACAGTTATTAAATCCATATAAAATGGTGCATTTGTTCCAAAAGGTGAGATATATTGCATATTATTCTTTTTTATCTTTAGGAAGATTTTTTAATGCTTTTTCAATCAGGATAAAACCAAAAGGTATTAGAGAATAAACAAATAGTTGAAAAGTAAGACCTGTGTGCCATTTATATTTGATTTTAGCTAAAAAAAGAGCCAAGATAAATAATATAAATAATACTCCATGTGCCATACCTACTATTTTTACCGCCATTGGTATTCCTGCAAAATATTTTAAAGGCATTGCAATAAAAACTAACAGAAGATAAGAAAAACCTTCCACAAATGATATAAGTCTAAATCTTGAAAATGTATTACTAAACATATAAGTCCTTTTTAAAATGAAAAAAGATTATATGAAAGTTTTGTTTACGAAAAGTTAATATACAATAATTGTATGAATACAAACAAAATAATCTTTGCACTTTTGATGCTTTATATCTTAGCAGATATTGTAAAAACATACTTTTTCTAATTTTTATCTTTTTATGTTACAATCGCCCGATGAAAAACATAATACTTACTACATTAAACGCTAGATATTCTCATACTTCTTTAGGATTGAGATATTTATTAGCAAATTTAAAAGAATTAAAAAGCCAAGCAGAAATTTTAGAATATGTAATTAACTCCTCAGTTCAAACAATTGCAGAGAAAATACTTGAACAAAAACCTAAAATTATTGGAATTGGTGTATATATTTGGAATGCAACAGATACAGCAGAACTTGTAAAGACTATCAAAAGTGTATCTCCTGAGACTATTGTTGTTTTAGGTGGTCCAGAAGTTAGTTATATGCCTTTAAGAGTTAACTTTGATATGGCTGATTACATAATAACAGGTGAGGGTGAAGATACTTTTTATGCTCTTTGTAAAGATATACTTGATGGCACTTGTACTCAACCTAGAATTATAGCTTCACCAAAAGTTGATTTTGAAGCAATTGCCTTACCTTATGATGATTATACAGATTTTGATATAGCAAATAGACATATTTATGTGGAAAATGCTAGAGGTTGTCCTTTTGAGTGTGAATTTTGTCTATCTTCTATTGAGACAAAAATGAGATACTTAGATATCAATATTTTTCTTGATGAGATAGAAAAATTATGGCAAAGAGGTGCTAGAAATTTCAAGTTTATTGATAGAACTTTTAATATCAAAATCTCTTATGCAAAAGCTATTTTAAACTATTTTCTTGCAAAACAAGAGGATTACTTTTTACACTTTGAAGTGATTCCTGATAATTTTCCTGAAGAATTAAGGGAGCTTATTAAGCTATTTAAACCAGGTTGTTTACAACTTGAGGTTGGAATTCAAACACTAAATTTAGATGTGGCAAAACAAATTAGAAGAAATTTAAAAATAGATAAAATAAAAGATAATCTAAAATTTTTATCTACTGAAACAAATGCACATATGCATATAGACTTAATCATAGGACTTCCAAGTGAAACTGTTGAGAGTTTTGGAAGAAACCTTGATTTACTTTATACTTTATCAACGGGTGAAATACAAGTTGGGATACTAAAAAAACTATCTGGAACGACCCTTGATAGACATGATAAAGTTTATGGAATGGTTTATAATGACTCTCCACCTTATGATATATTAAAAAATGACTTGATTAGTTTTGAACTTATGCAAGATATGAAAAGATTTGCAAGATTTTGGGATATTGTTTATAACAGTGGAAACTTCCAAAAAACTACGGCTTTACTTTTCAGTGATGGAAAAGTATTTGATAATTTCTATGGTTTAAGTAAATGGCTTTATAAGAGAAGTGAATCTACTTATAAAATTTCACTTGATCGAATGGCTGAGTACTTATTTGAATATCTTAGTAAATCTTATGATAAAGATGAAATTGCAACTACAGTTTTACAAGATGTGATGAGTGTATCAGGAAGAAAAATACCACCATTTTTGAAAAAAATCATTCCAGAAAAATATGATTTTGCACAAAAAGAAGTTTCAAAAGCCAATAAAAGACAACATTTAAGAGATTAAGAAATAAAGAGCTTAAAACTCTTTATTTTTTAAATTTACTAATAATCCCTTCAAATAGTGGCAAAACTTTTATAGCTACAAAACCAACAATTCCACCTAAAATAATTTCACTTAAAAATACTGCAATCCACTCTATACTTGGTATATTGTGAAGCATTTCTTCAAATGAGTGTAATATTCCAGTTTGGTGGGCAATAATTCCACCACCAACTGCAAGCATAGCTATAGTTCCTACTATTGAAATAGTTTTAATAATATAAGGCATAGAGTTTACAAAAGCATTTCCTATACTTTTCGTAAGTTGACTTTCTTTCTCTTGTAAATAAAAACCTATATCATCAAGTTTTATAATAAACGCAACAATTCCATAAACACCAACCGTTGCAATAATAGCAACTAAAGATACAACTCCTAGTTTTATCAAAAAATCAGTTTTTTCAACTAAGCTTAGTGTTATTACAATAATTTCAAAAGATAAAATAAAATCAGTTTTAACAGCACTTTTTATTTTTTCATTTTCCAACTCTTGTGAAGATTGTTTTTTTATAGTTTCTAGTTGATCTTTTTCTTCGTGATGATGACCTAATTTTTCTAAGATACTTTCAACTCCTTCAAAAGCTAGATAAATTCCTCCAAGAATTAAAACAGGACCTATAAGCCACGGTGCAAGTGTACTCATAAGTAACACTATAGGAATAATTATAAATTTGTTTTTAAAACTTCCCATTGCTATTTTATAAACAATAGGAAGTTCTCTTTTTGCTGCATTTCTTTTTGCTTCTAAAACTGCATTTGCTCTTATACTTTCAAGCTCTTTTATGATTTCTTCTTGTGATTGTTTAGGAAGTTTTTGAATATTTTCTTTTAATTCATCAACTGTTTTTGCATTTTCAAGTTCATTTTTTAATAAGCTTGAAGTTGTTTCATTTGTAAAACTAGCAATTGCTGCTAAGTCATCAACTACTAATCCTGTTGATTTAATACTAGCAAGTTTGGTATAAGTTGCAATATCATCAAAAAGCAATCCCACATCATCAAGTGAAGTTGCTAAAGATTTTGTTGCTGTTGCCATAGTTTTAGCGGATAGTGAACTTATGTCATCTGCAAGTATTGATAAATATCCTAATATTCCTGACATATATACTCCTAAGTTTTTTTGTATTGTATTTAAAAAGTAGTTAGAAATGTATTATCTGATTATTAATCAAGATTAATTATTATAAGAAATACACTTTCTTCTTTATAACTTAATAAATTATAATCAAATATTTATACTCACTGTGATAGGATTCGATTTTTAATTAAATCAAAGGCTTGAAAATGAAACAGACAAATATTTTAAAATCATTTCTATTATTTACTTTATGTACTTTTTCTTATGCAACTGAAAATCATCTTGAATTATCTTTTGTACAAACAAGTGGAAATACAGATTCAACAACAGTTTCAGGAAAAATAGAAACTAATAAATATATTACTCCAATTGATATTATAAAAGCAAAGGGGAGTATTTTATATAGTAAAAATGATGGGGATACTAGTGCAAATAAATATACCCTAGAACTAGATTATAACCATATGTTAAATGAAAATTTATATGCTTATCTTGGTAGTAGTTATATAAATGATGAGTTATCAGATTATGATTATAGATTAAGTATAGGACCAGGTTTTGGTTACAAATTTTTAAATGATGACACTCATAAATTAGATGTAGAAGTAGGAGTTGATTATGCTTATGATAACTATGCTTATGCTTCAAATGAGTGGTATTTAGCAGGTAAAACAGAGCTTAATTATTCATACAATATTCAAAGTAATATAAAATTCCAACAAATGCTAAGTTATCTTTTCTCTTTAAAAGAGATAGGAAGATACTTTGTAGCTAGTGAATCATCATTTGCTGTTAAAATGATTGAAAATTTATCTTTAGCCGTAACTTATAGGTTAGATTATACAAATGAAACAACACAAGAAAAATTAGATAAAAAGCTTTTAACTTCTATAATCTATGATTTTTAAATCATAGATTTTTTAAAATCTTTTCTTGTTCTTCTAGAGTATAGTTAAATCTAAACTCACACTCTTTTAGGTAATAGAAAAAATACTCATTTTCTATTCCCTTATATTTTTTTAGATTTTCTTCTAAAAACTTCCAAAAATCATATAGTTTTGTTTTATACGATTCTTTAGAATAAATTTTATGCCAATTTAAATACTCTTCATATTCATTTGCGTTTAGTGATTCTCTTCTTTGTTTTAAGTTTGGCATTAAAAGTGTATAAACTTTTTCATTTGAGTAAAATCCTATTATATTTATAGCTTCATATAGGGATTTTATATTTTGTAGTTTTTGTTTTTTTGTAAAATAGTAGTACTCTTCATACTCACTAAAATCTTTTGGCATAGAGTTATATTCATCCTCTAAAAACTGTGGAAGTTTAGCTCTTATTTCATCATATCTATTTTTTATAGTTTTATAATTTAGTTTCAACTGCTTTGATAGTTCTAGTGCAGTAATATTTTTACAAAAGCCATCTAGTATATCTTGGTCTCTTTTTAGTTTTTTTAATGAGTATTTTTTTGCACATTTTTTGCACTTTATATAATCATCTGCTAAAGTATAGAAAGTTTGGTTTTTACAGTTTTTACATATCATAAAAATATTTTATCATTTTTTGTTTATTTTTTGTTCTAAAAATACATAAGAGATATCCAAAAATTATGATAGATTTATGAAATAAGAATATACTTTTATAAAATTTATGATTATTTAGAGGATAAAAAATGGAAAGCTTAGGATTAGCACTTATATTTTGGTATGGAATTTTACACGCATTTGGTGCGGATCATTTAACTGCAATTGCAGATTTTTCAATAGGAAAAAACAAAAAGAAAACTATGCTAATCACTTCTATGTTTGCTGTAGGACATGGAGTTTCTCTTTTTATCTTTGCAAAAATACTTGAAATGTATCATATATCAGAGGATATACTAGCTTATGGAGATGTTATTTCAGCATCAGTGATTTTAGGTATGGGTATATATTTATTATGGTTGGTATTTACAAATAGAATAAATCTAAATAAACATATTCATGATGGAGTTGAGCATATTCATATCTATTTTGGAAAAGAACACTCTCACTCAAATAAAGATGTAAGTTCGGCATTTGCTATTGGAACTCTTATGGGAATAGGTGGAGTAAGAGGTATGCTTGTAACTCTTGGTATGGTTGAAGCAAGTGCTGTTGATTTTACTATGGTTTTAGCTTTTACTTTGGGTGTTATGATTATCTTTATGGCTTTTGGTGCATTTATCTTATACATTAATAAAAACCTACTTAATTCAAAACAAAATATAAGAAGAGTATTTACAGTTGCAGGTGTAATATCTGTGATTGTGGGGACTAATTTTTTAGTAGGATAATAATATTATAATAAAAATAAATTCCAATTCAGAGCTTATTGAAAAACAAGATGAGTTTAAAACTTATATGATTAAGTTTTTTAGGGCATATAACTTTTTAATTCAAATTTATTCTATAAAGAAAACATCTTTATAAGAAATGTATATTTATCTTAGTGGGCTTATCAAAAAATTTCCAAAAGAGAGTTTCTCAAAATTGAACAAACGAAGTATTATTTAATAAGATATTTACTGATAATTCATTTAAATCATATTTACTTGAAAATATGTCGCAGGAGTTATACAGACACTTTAATTCTTAGGTTTTTATTCTAAAATATTTAATGGAGTAATAATTGCATATAAAGTCAATTAAGAGAGTATACTCTACAATAAACTAAAAAAAGGCCTATTATGAAAATAGCAATTCCAGTAAAAGATGAAAACTTAACATTCTTTAGTA
>Ga0193956_1000948_pt1 | contig 12128 bp, 4 predicted proteins | sample BB_7_MG_FD_140358 | JGI IMG/M metagenome (GOLD analysis project Ga0193956, IMG submission 140358) | Microbial mat bacterial communities from the Broadkill River, Lewes, Delaware, United States - BB_7_MG | ecosystem: Environmental > Aquatic > Freshwater > River > Microbial mats | place: USA...
AGACGATGGTTTTGTTGGAACTGACACTATTACTGTTGAAATTTGTGATAATGGAACTCCTGTTGAATGCGAAACCTTTGAAATTATTATTATAGTTAATAATCCAGGAGAAATTTTTGCAAACAATGATGTAAATCAAGTTGATGAAGATGGAACATTAAACGGAACAACAGTATTAGTTAATGATGGTGATTCTGATGGAAGCATTCTAACAGTAAACACCACACCTATAACCGATGTATTAAATGGAACACTTACTCTTAACGATGATGGAACTTACACTTATACGCCAGATGCAGATTTTACTGGAACAGACTTTTTTACTTACGAAGTTTGTAACAACGAAGACCCCGTAGAATGCACAAACGCAAGCGTTACAATTACTGTAAATCCAATAAACGATGCTCCTGATGCAAACGACGATGTTGTTTTCACCGAAGAAGATGTTTTAGTAAATGGTGATGTTACTCCAAACGACGAAGATATAGATGGTGATGACTTAACAGTTAATACAACTCCAATTGATGATGTTGATAACGGAACATTAGTATTAAACGACGATGGAACATTCACATATACTCCAGACCCAGGTTTTACTGGTGATGATACATTTACTTACGAAATTTGTGATAATGGAACTCCACAACAATGCGACCAAGCAACAGTTACAATAACTGTGGGAGCTGGCGGAACTCTATTTGCAAACAACGATTATTACGAAGTATATGAAGATAATATTTTATATGGAACTACAATAGTTATTAATGATGGAGATTCTGACGGAAGCACATTAACAACAAACTCAACCCCTGTTTCTGATGTTGCTCACGGAACTCTAACTCTTAACTGGAACGGAACATTTACATATTCACCAGACCAAAATTATTTTGGATTAGACCAATTTACTTATGAGATAACAAACGACGAAATGCCACAAGAATCGGCACAAGCAGTTGTTTACCTTACTGTTAATCCTGTAAACGACCCACCGGCAGCAACTCAAGACCTTGTAACAACAAATCTTGACGAAGCAGTTTCTGGAAATGTCCTTACAAATGATTACGATGTTGATGGTGATAATCTCATTTTAAATACAACACTAATAACAAGCGTAACCAACGGAACACTTATTATTAATCCTGATGGAACATTTACTTACACTCCAGACCTTGGATTCACAGGAACAGATAGTTTTGTTTACGAAATTTGCGACGACGGTATGCCACAACTTTGCACACAAGCAGTTGTAACCATAACTGTAATTGACACAAATGTGCCAATTTATGCAAACGACGACAACTCAACTGTTAATGAAGATGGAACTCTAAACGGAACAACAGTTCTCGTAAACGACGGAGACAACGAAGGTAGCATTTTAACAGTAAACACTACACCAGTTCTTGACGTAACACACGGAACATTAGTTATTAATCCTGACGGAACATACACATACACTCCTGACGAAAATTTCAACGGAGAAGACTACTTTATTTATGAAGTATGTAACGACGAAACACCACAAGAATGCACAACTGCAACAGTAATAATTACAGTAAACCCTGTAAACGATACACCTATTGCAATTGATGACTTTGCAACAACCGACGAAGGAAACCCTGTTTCAGGAATCGTAGTTGTAAATGACACAGATTCAGACGGCGATAATTTAATTGTTAATACAATATTACTAAACGAACCAGCAAACGGAACAGTGGTAATAAATCCTGATGGAACATATACCTACACTCCAAACGATGGCTTTATTGGAACAGACATATTTACTTATTCAGTTTGCGACGATGGAACACCACAACTTTGCACACACGCAATAGTAGAAATAACAGTAAATCCTGCTGGCGTTTTATATGCAAATGATGATGCCGTTGAAGTAGATGAAGACGGAGTTTTAAATGGAACAACAGTTCTTGTAAACGACGGAGACTCTGACGGAAGCGACTTAACAGTAAACACAACTCCAATTGATGATGTAGAAAACGGAACATTAGTTCTTAACCAAGACGGAACATACACCTACACACCAGACCCTGATTTCTTTGGAGAAGATTCATTTACCTACGAAGTTTGTAATAACGAAGACCCTGTAGAATGTGAAACTGCAACAGTTGTTATTACAGTTAATCCTGTAAATGACACACCAGTAGCAGGCAACGATGTAGCAACAACCGATGACGGAAATCCAGTTTCGGGTGATGTAACTCCTAACGACTTTGATATTGATGGAGACGATTTAACTGTAAATACAACTCCAACTGTTGAACCAACAAACGGAACTGTAATAATCAATCCTGATGGAACTTACACCTACACACCAGACAATGGTTTTACAGGAGAAGACACATTCACTTACGAAATATGTGATAATGGAAACCCTGTTGAATGCACAACAGCAACTGTAACTATAACAGTAATTGCTGCTGGCGAATTATTTGCCAACAACGATATAGCTATTGTAAACGAAGACGGAGTTCTTAACGGAACAACAGTATTAGTAAACGACGGCGATTCTGACGGTAGCACTTTAACAGTAAACACTACTCCAATAGACGACGTAGATAACGGAACATTAGTTCTTAATTCTGACGGAACATACACTTACACTCCAAATGCCGACTTTACAGGTGAGGATAGCTTTACTTACGAAGTTTGTAACGACGAAGACCCACAACAATGTGAAACTGCAACAGTAACAATTATAGTTCAACCAATAAATGATAATCTTTTTGCAATAGATGATAATGTAACAATTGAAGAAGACGAAACCTTATTTGGAACAACTGTATTAGTTAATGATGGAGACAATGACGGTAGCAATTTAACAGTATCAGTATATCCAGTTGTATATCCAACAAACGGAACTGTTACAATAAATCCTGACGGAACATACACTTACATACCATTCCCGGATTTTAACGGAGAAGATAGCTTTACTTATCAAGTATGTAATGATGAAAATCCACAAGAATGCGAAACAGCAGTCGTAACAATTACAGTAACACCTGTAAACGACTCACCAGTAGCAGAAAATGATATTGTAAACACCGACAGCGACAACCCAACAACCGGAGATGTTACAACTAACGACAGCGACCCCGACGGAGACGACTTAGTAGTAAACACAACTCCATTAGACGGACCAAACAACGGAACTATCGTTATAAATCCTGACGGAACATTTACATACACTCCAGACGACGGCTTTGTTGGAACAGACACAATAGTTTATGAAATTTGTGATAATGCAGTTCCACCACAATGCACAACAGGTGAAATTATTATAATCGTAACTGCTCCCGGAACTATTTTTGCTAACAACGATATTGCCCAAGTGGACGAAGACGGACTTCTTAACGGAACAACAGTATTAGTTAATGATGGCGATTCAGACGGTAGCACTTTAACAGTAAACACAACCCCTGTTGAAGATGTAGAAAACGGAACATTAGTATTAAATGAAGACGGAACATATACTTACACTCCAGACCCAGACTTTACAGGAACAGATTATTTCACCTACGAAGTTTGTAACGATGAAACTCCTGTTGAATGCACAACTGCAACCGTAACAATTATTGTTAATCCAGTAAACGATGCACCAGTTGCTCAAGATGATAATTTCTATACAGAAGAAAACATAGTTGTAAGCGGTGATGTAACTCCAAACGATTATGATATTGATGGAGACAATCTAACTGTAAACACAACTCCTATTGTAGAACCAACAAATGGAACAGTAGTAATTAATCCAGACGGAACATTTACTTACACACCAAATTTAGGATTTACAGGAGACGACACATTCACCTACGAAATTTGTGATAACGCAACACCACAAGAGTGCGACCAAGCAGTTGTAACAATAACAGTAGGAGCAAGTGGAGAATTATATGCAAACGACGATTTCTATCAAGTATATGAAGACAATATTTTAATAGGAAGCACAATATTGGTAAACGATGGAGACTCAGACGGAAGCACAATAACTGTTACCACAACTCCATTGTCAGACGTAGCACACGGAACTCTAACATTAAACTGGAACGGAACATTTACTTACTCGCCCGATTTAGATTATTTTGGAGAAGACCAATTTACTTACGAAATAACTAACGACGAAGACCCACAAGAAACAGCACAAGCGGTTGTATATCTAACAGTTAATCCTGTAAACGACCCACCAGTTGCCGTAGATGATTTTGCTACAACTAATATTGATATGCCTGTTTCAGGAAATATTCTTACAAATGATTACGATGTTGATGGAGACAATTTAATTTTAAATACAACTCCAATTTTAGACCCAACAAACGGAACAGTAGTAATAAATCCTGATGGAACATACACTTATACACCAAACTCTGGATTTGTAGGAACCGACTATTTTGTATATCAAATTTGTGATGATGGTTTACCACAACTTTGCACACAAGCACTCGTTACTATAAATGTTATTTATGATAACAATCCAATATTTGCAAACGACGACATAGCCGAAGTAGATGAAAATGGAGTTCTTAACGGAGAGTCTGTTCTAAATAACGACGGAGACTTAGACGGTAGCACTTTAACTGTTAATACCACACCAGTTGTAGATGTAACAAACGGAACATTAGTATTAAATCCTGATGGAACATACACTTACACACCAAATACTGGTTTTGTAGGAACAGATAGTTTTACTTACGAAGTTTGTAACGATGAAACACCACAAGAATGCACAACAGCAACAGTAACAATTACTGTAAATCCGGTGAACAATCCAATATTTGCAAACGACGACGTAGCCGAAGTAGATGAAGACGAAATACTTGAAGGAACAACAGTCCTTGTAAACGACGGAGACTTAGACGGTAGCACACTAACAGTAACAACTACACCAGTTATTGATGTTGAAAACGGAACATTAGTATTAAATGCTGACGGAACATACACTTACACACCAAACCCAGACTTCTACGGAGAAGACAGCTTTACATACCAAGTATGCAACGACGAAACTCCACAAGAATGCACAACTGCTACAGTAACAATTACAGTAAACCCTGTAAACGACACACCAATAGCAGAAGACGACTTTGTTGAAGGTGATATGGACGATGATATTACAGGAGATGTTTCTGAAAACGACCTAAACTTAGGAGACACAACAGTAGTATTTACATTAGATACTGATGTTGAAAACGGAACACTTGTTTTTAACGAAGATGGAACATTTACTTACACGCCAGATACCGAATTTGTTGGAGAAGACAGCTTTACTTACACAGTTTGCGACTCCGACGGAGAATGCTCTACTGCAACAGTAAATATAACAGTTCTTGGAGAAGATATTGTTGAAATTACAATACCAGAAGGATTTTCACCAAACGGAGACGGTATAAATGAAACATTTATTGTTCAAGGATTAGAAAACTATCCTAATCATAAAGTAACTATTATTAACCGTTGGGGTAACAAAGTTTACGAAGCCTCACCATACTTAAACGACTGGGACGGAACTAATATGTTTGGAATATCTGTTGGTGGCGACAAACTGCCTGTTGGAACATACTTCTACATAATAGAACTGGAAGACGGTAAGGTAGAAAAAGGATACATCTATCTTAATAAATAATTTCATAAAACCTAACCTGACAGGTCTTTAAGACCTGTCAGGTTTATTCCAAAGAATAAAAATAATTTCAATAAAATAATATCACATGAAAAAGATACTAATAATAGCAATAATTTTCGTCTCTGCAATTGGAGTGCAGGCACAGCAAGATGCAATGTTTACACATTATATGTTTAACACACTTGCTATAAATCCCGGATATGCAGGAAGTAGAGATGCTCTTACAGTTACTGGGCTACACCGCTCGCAATGGGTAGCTTTTGATGGTGCACCTACAACACAAACAATTACAATGCACACCCCTATTTTTGTGCCAAATCTCGGAATGGGGCTTTCATTTGTAAACGATAAAATAGGACCTATAAACATGACTTCGTTTTATTTTGATATTTCTTATAAAATAAAAGTAACAAAAAAAGCAAGCCTTGCTTTTGGACTAAAAGGAGGAACAAACCTAATGAAAGGTGAATTAAACACCTTAGAACTCGGAGACCCTAACGATGCGGCTTTTGCAACCAACATGCAAAGTGAATTTCTTCCAAACTTTGGTGCAGGAATTTATTACTCGTCTGATAAATATTATGTAGGATTATCTGTTCCTAAATTATTAGAAAATAATTTTAATACAAACGAAGCAACTGGAAGCACAGACCTTGCAGGCGAAGAAAAACACTATTTCTTAATTGCTGGAACATATTTTAACCTTACAGAAGATATAAAACTAAAACCTACTACATTTGTTAAAGTTACAAATGGAGCTCCTATGGAAATGGATATAACAGGAACATTTATCTATAAAAACAATTTTTGGGCAGGAGTAATGTATAGAACAGGAGACGCAATGGGAGGTTTATTAGGAGTAAACGTTACAGACCAGCTCGGAATTGGTTATTCTTTTGATTTTTCTACAGCAAACAGAACTTTTACTTACAACGGTGGTAGCCACGAAGTTATGCTTCGCTACGATTTCGTTTTTGGAAAAGAAAAGAAAATTCGTTCTCCAAGATATTTCTAAAAAATTATATAATAGAACAGACCTGACAGGTTTCAAAAACCTGTCAGGTCTATCCAACAAAATAAAACTTCAAACAAATGAAAAACAAATCAATATTATTAATTTTTATAATTGCCCTAAATTTTTCGGCATTTGCACAGCCAGGAAAAATTAAAAAAGGTGAAAAATTATACGATGCGTATTCCTTCTCCGAGTCTATTGAAAAATACGAGGCAATAACCGATAAAACAACAGAAATTATCCGGAATCTTGCCGAAAGCTATTTCAATATACACGAATACCAAAAATCGGAAAAATATTATGCAGACCTTATGATGCAAGAAGATAAAACATCGGAAGATATGTATAATTATGCCGCTGTTTTGGCTATTAATAAAAAATACAAAGAGTCGGAAGACTGGATGGCACTATTTCATAAGGCTGAAAAAAACGACAGCAGAGGCAAAAAACAAGTAGAAAATAAAGGATTCTACAAAGAACTACAAAAAGACAAAGGAACTTTTCTTATACAAAGTGTAAACATTAACAGTAGTCAAGAGGATTTTGGTGTAGCCTATTTTAACGATAAAATAGTTTACGCATCTACAAAAAGCTCTGTAAAGCCAGTAAAAAGAAAATGGAATTGGAACGAACTTCCTTTTCTTGATATTTACGTGGCAGAGGTAGATTCTACAAATCAGATAGTAGCTACCGAAAAATTTAGCAAAGTAAATAAAAAATATCACGAAGGTCCTGCTTGTTTTAATAAAGAAGGAACTTATATGGTTTTTACCCGAAATAATTATAAAAACAAAAGTTCCGAGGGAATAATAAAATTAGAAATGTATTACTCCGAACTAATTGACGACAAATGGCAAAAAGCACAACCAATGCCATTTAACAATAAAGAATATTCCGTAGGACATGCAAGCCTTACTGCAGGCGGCGACACAATGTATTTTGCATCTGATATGCCCGGAGGAATAGGGGGCGTAGATTTATACATGAGCATCAGAACAGGAGGAACTTGGGGAACTCCCAAAAATCTTGGAACAGACATTAACACCGAAGGCAACGAAATGTTCCCATTTATACATAAAGACGGATTCTTATTTTATTCTTCTGATGGAAACCTTGGACTTGGTGGATTAGACATATTTGTGGCACGAGTTAAAAACAATAAATTTTCTAAAATAGAAAATATTGGTGCACCAGTAAACACAAGCTACGACGATTTTGCTTTTGTTCTTAACGAAAATCAAAGTAGTGGATACTTCTCCTCCAACAGAGTGGACGGAAAAGGTGATGATGATATTTACAAATTTGACCTGCTAAAACCATTCTCTACTGGCAAAACAATTATCGGAACAGCAAAAGACACTGATGGAAATATTTTGGCAAACACCGAGGTTCAATTATTTGACAACAACGGAACTGTTGTTGGAACAGTAACCACTACCGAAACTGGTGCTTATAGATTTGCAGCCGAAGAAGATATAAAATACAAACTTACCGGAGACAAAACAGACTATACAAGTGGCAAAAACTTTGCCGACACTCACACCGACGAAGAAATTATTGTGGCAGACCTCGTTCTTGCCAAAATTCCAGAAATGGGACTCTACTGCTTAATTACAGACGAAGAAACTGGTAAACCTCTTAATAAGGTTAAAATAAAACTAACAAACAATATATTAAATAGTTCTGAAAATATTGTAACAGACGAAAAAGGAGATTTTTCAAGAGAGCTGGATAACAAATTAAACGACAACATTAGCTATAATTTAGAAATACAATGCGAAGGCTATATGAATAAAACAATAACCTACAATCAGAAATTAGACAGAGAAGGACAATACGAAATATTAGAAAAACTAACACCTATAAAAGTAGGAGGAAATATAGAAGACCTTGTGCAAATAAATCCAATATATTTTGATGTAAACAAATCTAATATTAGACCAGACGCTGCAATAGAACTTGACAAAATTGTAAAAATAATGAACGAATACCCTACAATGGAAGTTGAGCTTGGTTCACATACCGACTGTAGAGGTAGCGACAAATCTAACGAAAGCCTATCAGACAGAAGAGCAAAATCGTCGGCACAATACATTAAAGAACGAATTACAAATCCAGACAGGATACAAGGAAAAGGATACGGAGAATACAAACTAAAAATACATTGTGCTTGTGAAGAAGGTAAAGCTCACAACCTTACAAAAGCACAACACCAACAAAACAGACGAACAGAATTTAAAATTATTAAAATGTAATTCTTAATTATCTTATTTTTATATTATTACTACTTTACAAAGTTAAAAACAAGCACCAACGGTGCGATAATCAATAGCCTTGCCTGCAAGGGCAAGGAGAATTTAATCCCAAGTTTTAGCACCAACGGTGCGATAATCAATAGCCTTGCCTGCAAGGGCAAGGTGGAATTAATCCCAAGTTTTAGCACCAACGGTGCGTAATCAGTTTGTTAGAGCCAATCAAACTCTGGAAATATTTACAGACCACTAATTTAGCTAACGAAACAAAAAACATCCAGAAACTAATTTTAACCTTAGAAAAAAAAACTACTTTTGCACTTAATTTTTCAGAATAATTCATATCATATTTTTATAAAAAATGCTTAAAAATACAAAACCTGAATTTGATTTTCAGGAACTCTTTGATAAAGCGGCAATTCCGCTTTGTGTTATTAATAAAAATGACAAGAAGTTATTAGTGAATAATCAATTTCAGAAAACCTTTGGATATTCTTCCGAAGAAATCCCTTCTTTAAATGATTGGTTTATATTAGCATATCCAAATCCTGATTACAGAAAATTTGTGTCGGAAAGTTGTGATAAGGTTATACAAAAAGCACTAAATGAACATGCCGATTTTGAACAACAGGAATTTAATATTACCTGTAAAAACGGGGATGTTCTCACAATGCTTATTTCCGGAAGTGAAGTAGGAAGCGATTATCTTATCACATTTTTTGATATTACCGAAAGAAATAAAAGTAGTGAAGAAAAAGAAATGCTTAGTTTTGCTATAAACAGGACTTCCGAAGCCATTTTTATTTACAGAAAAGATATAGCCGATATTATTTATGCAAACTCCCAAGCCTGTCATTCCTTAGGATACAGTAGAGAAGAACTGATGCAATTATCCACTTATGATATAGACCCAGATATTACACCGGAACGAATAAATCAAATTTTGAAGACGGTTCATTCAGGTCAACCTCTTGTTTTTGAAACAAAGCATAAGGCTAAAAATGGGCATATTTTTCCTGTCGAAATTGTAGCTACTGAATATGTTTTTAACAATCAGGCTTATTCTATATCATTAGTTCGCGATATTTCAAAGCGAAAAAAACAGGAAAGAATATTGCAGGAAAGTGAAGAAAAATATCGCACCTTGGCTGAAAAATTGCCCGATAATATTGCACGATATGATAAAAATTGCAGAACCGTTTATTGTAACCAAGTTCTAGAAAAATCTTTGAATACAACATTTGATGACATAAAAGGTTTAAAACCCTCAGAGATTAGTCCTGATGGACGATTTGATGAATATGAAAACATACTATTGAAACAGGTCTCGAAAGCGTGTTTGAATTGAAAGAACTAAGCAATCAAGGGAAAGAACAGTATTATATTATACGAATGATTGCGGAACGTGACCAAAATAGTGAAATTATTGGCGCACTTGCTATTGGCAGGGATATTACGGAGAGTAAACAAGCCAAAGAAGACCTCATTAAAGCCAAAGAGAAAGCCGAAGAAAGCGATAGATTAAAAACCGCTTTTCTGAATAACATATCACACGAAATACGCACACCAATGAATGCAATTTGCGGATTTTCTAATTTGTTAAACAAACCCAATTTAACAGCAGAAAAAAGAAGTGATTTTACATCAATTATTCAAGAAAGCAGCAATCAATTACTCTCAATAGTTACTGATATTGTAACTATTTCAACAATTGAAACCAAACAGGAAAGAGTAAACATTGAAAAAGTGAGTATCAACAGTATTCTGAATGAATTATTAACAATCTTTGAACCACAGGCCGTAACTAAAAATTTGAATTTGCGATTAAATATGCAATTACCAGATTTACAAAGTGTTGTCTATACGGATAAAACAAATATCAATCAAATACTATCCAATTTGTTATTGAATGCAATAAAATTCACAAATACCGGCAGTGTAGAATTTGGCTATATTTTAAAAGATTTGAATTTAGAGTTTTATGTAGCTGATACAGGTATTGGTATTAAAAAAGAAGCGTGTGAGAAAATATTTGAACGTTTCATACAAGCTGATGAAACTATTCATGTTAATTACGGAGGAACTGGTTTGGGACTTTCCATCGTAAAAGGATATGTAGAATTATTAGACGGAAAAATTTGGGTTCAATCCGAACTAGATAAGGGGTCAACTTTTTATTTTACTATTCCATACAATTTAGCAACTGAAACAGTTGAGACAAATACTATTCAATTTGCTAAGAATTTAAATTGTGGAACAATTTTGGTTGCCGAAGACGAAGAATATAATTTTCTCTATATCAAAGCATTATTAGCTGATTTGGATTTACAACTAATACATACAAAAGATGGAAAAGAAACAGTCGATTTTTTTATGGCAAATTCAAATATTGATTTGATTTTAATGGATATAAAAATGCCTATAATGACAGGAGACGAAGCCACAAAAATAATAAAAGAACTAAATCCGAATTTACCAATTGTAGCCCTATCCGCTTATGCCTTAGAACACGAACGCACAAAATATGAAGTTTTATTTGATGACTATATTGTAAAGCCGATAAATGAAGAGAATTTGAAACAGAAAATAATGAAATATATTAATAACAAATAGGTAAGACTCTAACATTGCATTTGACACAATGCGGAGCTTTTGGTGCAATTTACGGACAGATTACTAAACTTTAAACATTTGTGCTATTTTCAACATTGTAGAGAGCCCCGCATAGTGCAAGTGCATACACGTTAGTATTATTGATTGTCTTACCTTTGGTGCTTATTATTAAGGATAATAGAGTATAAAACACAAAAAAGAGACGTTGCACGCAACGTTTCTACAATATAAAACATTATCCATTAGGCAATTCCTCACTACCATCAGCCGAGCCGTCGGCATTTTCGGGAGGCGAGCTGTCCTTCTTCTTAGACGAGCCATAAATAACATAATCGTTATACTTAGCCTCATTACGCTCCGCCCAAATTACCTGCCCCAGTTGGCTATAATTAGAAAACTTGTTGTAAATTTCGTTAGCCAACAAAACTCTGTTTAACGTAGCCACATCACGTTCCTCTACTCTTTTGTCCTTCTCGTTTATTAGCTCACTAAATTGTTCGTAATTAGACTCTAATTCCGACAATTTGTTTTCTATGGCATCGGTTAAAGGAAGATTCATAGACCTTACTACTCTGCAAAAACTTCTTGCAGTTCTAAAAAGTTTGAAGTCGCTTAG
>Ga0193956_1000949_pt1 | contig 12122 bp, 7 predicted proteins | sample BB_7_MG_FD_140358 | JGI IMG/M metagenome (GOLD analysis project Ga0193956, IMG submission 140358) | Microbial mat bacterial communities from the Broadkill River, Lewes, Delaware, United States - BB_7_MG | ecosystem: Environmental > Aquatic > Freshwater > River > Microbial mats | place: USA...
AACTGGAACGTAAGTGCTGTAACAAATATGAACTCCATGTTCAAGGTAGCTTCTGTTTTTAATCAAAATATTGGAGGCTGGGTTGTAAGTTCTGTAACAGATATGAGTAATATGTTTTCTAGTACATCGGCTTTTAATCAAGATATTGGAAGTTGGAACGTAGGTAGTGTAACAAATATGGAACACATGTTTAGTTACTCACAATTTAATCAATATATTGGAGACTGGAATGTAAGCTCTGTTACAAATATTAACGCTATGTTTGCAGGATGCCCATTTAATCAAAATATAGGAAACTGGAACGTAAGTGCTGTAACAACTATGAACTCTGTATTTAATAATGCCACAGCATTTAATCAAGACATTAGTAGCTGGGATTTTTCGTTAGTAACAGACCTTTCATATTTTTTACAATCTGCCACAGCATTCAATACCGAAAATTATGACGCTTTGCTTGAAAGCTGGAATAATCAAAACTTAACTAATCTATCTACTCATGTTAATTCTTATTACTCATGCCAAGGCGAAGCTGATAGAATTACACTAATTAATAATGGTTGGGTAATAAATGATTTAGGAATACAAAACACCCTAACTCCCGATGTAGCAAGTCTTCCAATTCTAACTGCCGACTGTGAAATTACAATTACAAATTTCCCAACTGCCTCCGATGATTGTGCAAATACATATACAGCAACTACAAGTAATGATTTAACATATTCAGAACAAGGGACATACACAATTACGTGGGAGTTTGAGAACTCTTCTGTTACACAACAACAAACTGTTATAGTTGAAGACCTTACTCCTCCAACTGTGATTACTCAAAACATTGATGCCTTTATTGATATTAATGGAAATGCTACAATATTAGCCTCAGAAATTGATAATGGAAGTTCCGATAACTGCTCTATTGCCAATTTAAGTCTTGATGTTTCAAGTTTTGACAGAACCGATGTTGGTGATGTAACAGTAACATTAACAGCCACAGACGCTGCCGGAAACCAATCAAGCGAAATAGCAACAGTTACAGTTATTGACCATCCTTTATTGATTATCAATGATATGGCAATTGCAAATGATGCTTCTACACTCGTAACAACCTTACTAACAGATGCACAAGGACAAAATGTAATTACCGAAAACCTTGAATTTTACATCTATTTCACCGAACTTGCAGACGGTGTTTTAACCGTAGAAGAACTACAAGCAATTATTGACTTAGGAAACGCTCTTGCAGAAATTAATACAATGGCAGAAGACGATGATGCAACAAGCCTAACTATTGATATGATAAATAACTTTGATGTAACAAATGTTATTACCGAAAACCTTGAATTTTACATCTATTTTACAGAACTTGCTGACGGTGTTTTAACGGTAGAAGAACTACAAGCAATTATTGACTTAGCTAATATTTTTGGAGAAATTAACGACATGGCATTAGAAGACGATGCAACAACTCTAACAATAGATATGTTGCTTGAACTTGGTTTATTAAATGTTATTCCAGATAATTTAGAACTATACGCAGACGCAATAGAAAACGATGTTGATGGATTTTTAACCTTAGAAGAGCTACAAGAACTTATTGACAATGCTAACTTAACATCAGTAAACGAAACAGCAAAAATCAATGTTAACATTTATCCAAACCCAACAACTGGAATCATAAACCTAAACCTAACAGGTTTTGAAAACCTGTCAGGTTTGAACCTGCAAGTAACCGACATATCAGGTAGAATTATTGAACATTCAATAATCAATACAGAACATTCAATAATCAATTTAGAAGAACAACCAAACGGAGTTTATTTTATCAAATTACAAAACAACGAATTGGTTAAAACAGTAAAAGTAATTAAACAATAAAAACTTTCATTTTCATAATTATTAGAGCCAAGCAGAAATGTTTGGCTTTTTTTTTATATTTGCAGTTTAAAAATTGTTAAAAAAGGTAAAATAAATTGATTTTAATTAAACTCTAATTATATGAAACAACAATTCGGTTGATTTTATAGCTAATGCAATATAAAGCATTGGTAAACTAGACAATGATTAAAACATAAATATAAAAGTATGAAAAAAACAAATTTATTTTTTACTGTAATAATTTTAATATTTACTGTAAATTGTTCTTTAGCACAACAATACTCATTAGATTCTCTAAATCAAATTTTGAAGAACCCCAAAATTCATGATACCACCAAAATAAATACTTGGAACGCTTTAAGTTGGCAATACAAGTTTGACAATCCTGATACAGCTTTTTATTTTGTTGAAAAATCTATAGAACTTGCAACAGATGTAGATTACAAATATGGATTAGCAGTAAGTTATAGAGTAAAAGGAACGCTGATATATCTATACGGAAATATAAACGAAGGTTTGGCATACATTGAAGACGCACTAAAAGTAAGCAAAAAAATTGATAATAAATTTCTAATCGGGAAGTGTTATATAATGCTCGGAAATTTCTATGATGAATTAAATGATGTAAAAAAAAATATTTTTTATAACGAAGAAGCATTAAAAATTTTTACCGAACTTGACAACAAAGAAGAAATTGCCGGAATAACTTCAAACATGGCTTATATTTTTAGAAGTTTAGGAAACTCTACCATTGCCATAGAATATTTGTATCGCACTTTAAAAATGGAAGAAGAATTAGACAATAAATCAGGTTTGGCAAGAACATATATTGCTTTGGGAGATACTTACGAAGAAATTAACGAGTTTCAAAAAGCTATTGAATGTTATAATAAATCAATTGAATATTGTTTGCTTATAAACAATAAGTTTTGGATAGCAGGAAGTTATCATAATATTGGAGGTGTTTACAGAAAACAAAACAGCCTTGATTCTGCCAAAATATTTTTCTTTAAAGCATATAATCTCAATAAAAATTTAAAAGATACACTTTGGATGTCTTACAATTTAGGAAGCATTGCGGAAGTTTTTATTGAAACCGAACTGTTAGATTCTGCTCTTTTTTATAACAATAAATCAAATAGTTTGCTGGAAAAAATTGATGCCACAAATGAAATGGTTATTGCAAATTATGGCGATATATATTTTAAGCAAGGAAAATACACACAGGCAAAAAAATATTTTACCGATTATCTTGAATTATCCAAAGAAATGGAATACCTGGATGATATAATCAGAGCTTATAAAAAATTATCTGAATTAGAAACCAAGCTCGGAAACTATAAGCAAGCTAATGAATATCTTAATAAAGTTATTATACACAAAGATAGCTTGGAAAAAATGACAGACATGACTGAAATAGGTAAATTAGAAGCCACTTACGAATACCAAAAACAGAAACAACAGACCGAATTTGAGCAAAAACAAAAAGATTTGAAAACAGCAGAAGAGTTGAAAAGGCAAAAAGCCAGAACAATTTTCTTTATAATTGGTTTCATTTTAGTTATTATAATTGCTATTATTTTGATATTTGCCTACCGAATAAAACGTCGTTCAAACATTATTTTGACAGATAAAAATAAAAAAATTGAATCGCAAAAAGAAGAAATTCAGACACAGGCAACAGAATTAGAAATAAAAAATAAAAATCTGATACAATTAAGCGAATTTAAAAAACTGATGACAGGAACAGTAATTCACGACCTTAAAAACCCTCTTAATCATATAATTGGTGCAACAACCGACAAAGCAATTCGCCAATCGGGTTTTAATATGCTAAATATTGTTCTTAATATTTTAGACATCAACAAAGCTCAAACAACAAGCCTGAATGTTAATTTAGAAAAACAAAATATTGAAGAATTGATTGGCAATGCCATTTTACAAGTTGATTTCTTGGCATCGCAAAAAAACATAGAATTAGAAAAAATAATAAACAACAAATTTTGCATAAATGCAGATAAAGATTTAACAATAAGAATTTTAGTAAATCTGCTTACAAATGCAATTAAATTTTCGCCACTCAACAAAAAAGTAACAATTAGTGTAACAAGCGACAACAAATTTGCCCAAATAAACATAATAGACTACGGAAAAGGCATTTTACCCGAAAATATTGATAAACTTTTTAAAGAATATTCTCAATTAGAAGCAAAAAAATCCGGAAAAATAAAATCAACCGGACTTGGATTAACATTCTGCAAAATTGCCATAGAAGCACAAAATGCTAAAATAAATGTCTCATCAATTCCTAACGAAAAAACAACTTTTAGTCTTGTTTTTCCTATAATTTCTGTTACAGAAAATAAAACAGAAAAAATTAAATGCAACAAAAATGCAACTTTTCTTACCGATGAAGAACAAAATAAATATAAAGCTACATTATTAAAACTAAAACAAACAAAAATATATCAAGCCACAGAAATTTTAAGTTTACTAAATAAGATTGAAAATTCATCAGAAAACATTAAACTTTGGAAACAAAAAATAACAACAGCTATGTATGCGATGAATAATGAATTATATCTAAAATTAATTGAAAATGAATTATAAAATTTTAGTAATAGACGACGAACCTCTTAATATTGAAAGAATAATACACGGTTTGTTAGAAAAAAAATATAATGTTTTAATTGCATCAAACGGAAAATACGGTTGCGAAATAGCTAATCAGCATTTGCCCAATTTAATTATTATGGATTGGGAAATGCCAGACATGAATGGAATAGAAGCAATTAAAATTTTAAAAGCCAACCTAAAAACTAGCAAAATACCAATAATAATGGCTACGGGAGTAATGCTTACGTCCGAAAATCTAAAAACAGCTTTGGAAGCTGGTGCTATTGACTACATCAGAAAACCGATAGACAATATAGAACTACAAGCTCGTGTTAATTCGGCAATTATGCTATTTGAGGAAACTAAAAAAAATCTTGAATTAGAAACCCAAATTATTCGCAAAGAAAAGGAGCAGGCAGAGAAGGAAATCTTAAACAGCAAACAGTCGCTTGCCAAACTTACGCTACGAATTATTCAAAACAACGAACTAAACAAACGTTTATTCTTTGACTTAAACCAACTTAAAAACGAATGTAGCAACAAAGGAAAGCAAGATATAAAAAACATTATTTCCAATTTTAAAATAGATGCAAAAAACATAAATTGGGACGAATTTGATTTATTATTTGAACAAGTGCATCGTAACTTTTACGAAAACCTAAACAACCAAGTTGGAGACCTTACTCCAAACGAACAAAAATTGTGCATATTTTACAAATTAAACATGAACTCCAAAGAAATTTGCTCAATGACACTACAAACAGAAAATGCACTTAAAAAAGCCAGAGCAAGATTACGCAAAAAACTAAAAATATCATCATCAGAATCGCTTCACCATTTTTTACAACAATTTGTTTAACACCTAAAACGCAAGTAAATAATTACTTGCGTTTTTTTGTATCCTTTTTGTACCCCCAAGCCGACCCCTTTTGTACCCCCACTTTATTTGACTTCCCTATTATATAGCAATATCTTTGTAATGTAAAATATTAAAAAAAACAAATACAATTATATTGATATGAAAATCAGAAATATACACAATGAAAATCAAGACGATGAAAACCTGAAAAGTGCATTGTTAAAAATACTTTTAGACCTCAATGTAGAACTTCCAGAAGATACCGATATTCTCAAAACAGATAGCAACCAAGAACAAAACACCGAACTTGACGATTTTGAAAACAAAGAGTAAAACAATATAAACGGGAAAAAGCCGAAAATCCTTATACAACAGAGTAGGCACAAATTTAAAATTTTATAATTATGAATAATTTAAACATGAAAAAATGGGTGATTATGCTCGCCTTTTTATTTGTAGGATTGAGTGCATGGTCGCAAAAACCAGCCGGATTCGAAGGTTCGGGAACATCAACCGACCCTTACAAAATTTCTACTCTTAATGATTTGCAAAATCTTTCTGAGAGTACAGCTCACTGGGTAAGCGGTTTGTACTTTATCCAAACAGCCGATATTGATGCTACAGAGACAAGCACATGGAACACAGACGAGGGGTTTAGTCCTATTGGAAATTCATCAAATAATTTTTTAGGAAACTATGATGGGCAAAACTTTACTATTAGCAACTTATACATAAACAGACCTGCTGATAACTACATCGGTTTGTTTGGTTATGTAGGGGCGTATTCAAATACAACAACAATAGCTAATATTAATTTGACAGATGTAAATTTTCAAGGGAATAATAACGTAGGAGGTGTTGTTGGAATATCCTTTTTCTCTGATATAACTAATTGTTTCACTTCTGGTAGCGTTAATGGAAATAGTAGCGTTGGAGGAATTGTGGGTTCTATTAACAATTCAAATTACTCTCAATGTGGCACAGAATGTAATGTAGAAGGAAGCTTTTTTGTAGGAGGTTTTGCAGGCATGACATATACAAATGGAGATGTTTTTACAATATCAGAAAGTTATGCGTCTGGTGATGTGTCGGGAGGAGCATATATTGGCGGATTTATTGGAATGCAATATATTATTGACGTTGAAAATTGTTATAGCACAGGAGCTGTTACCCGCACAGCAGGCACAGATTTGAATGTAGGTTCTTTTTGTGGAAATATTGACGGAGAGGGACTTTCTGGTTTACACCCATTATTAAAAAACAGTTATTCAACAGGAACAGTTTACAGTTCGCCAACTATAGTTTGGGGCGATGGTGATGGACTTACTGTCGATAAAGGTTTTGGAGGTGTTATTGGAGGTAGTTTTGGAGGAGAGTTTGTAAATAACTTTTACGACAACCAAACAACTCAACAAACTTCTGCATTTGCAGCTACTGGTAAAACTACTGCTCAAATGAAAAACCAAGCAACTTTTACAGCTGCTTCTTGGGATTTTACAACGGTTTGGAGAATTTCATCAGGAGAAAACGATGGCTATCCAGCATTTCAATGGATGCCAGAACCAGAACCTCAACCAATGGAACTCGTTTTCACAACTATCGCAGACGGACAAAGTATTGAACTTCCTTTATACGTAACAGTAGATTGCACAGTAGATTGGGGCGATGGTTCGTTAACCGAAGATTTTACTTCTGTTGGCATGAAACCACACATTTTTGCTTCTGCTGGAACTTATACTGTTACAATTAGCGGAACTCTTGGTGGATTTGGTTACGGTAACAACCCATGGACAGGCTCTGATTTACTTATAGAAGTTATTAATTTTGGTGATTTGGGTTTAGTTTCACTTGGCGGTGCATTCTATAATGCAGATAACCTCACAAGTGTTCCCACAACTTTGCCTTCCACAATTCTTTATTTAGGCTATACATTTGCATTAATAGACCAAAGTTCAATTCAAAATTTAGATAGTTGGGATGTAAGTAATGTTACAAACATGCAAGGACTTTTTTATTTTGCAAGCTCATTTAATCAGGATATTTCAGGTTGGGACGTTAGCAATGTAACAGATATGAGCTATATGTTTGAATATGCAACTGCTTTCAATCAAGATATTAGTAGTTGGAATGTAGGTAGTGTTACAACTATGGAGAAAATGTTCAGAGATGCAAGTGCTTTTAATCAAAACATTGGTTCGTGGATTGTTAATAGTGTTATGGATATGAACGCTATGTTTGCAGGGGCAACATCTTTCAATCAAGACCTATCCAGTTGGGATATAAGTAATGTTTCAATCATGTATGGAATGTTTAGCGGTGCAAGTTCTTTTAATCAGCCAATTGGTTCATGGAATGTTAGTAATGTTACAAGTATGAATAACCTATTTAGTAATGCAAGTTCGTTTAATCAACCGTTAGATTCTTGGAATGTAAGCAATGTTACGAATATGGGGTCTATGTTTAAGGGAGCAAGTTCGTTTAACCAAAATTTAAATACTTGGGATGTAAGTAATGTAACATACACAGCAAATATGTTTGAAGGGGCTACTGTGTTTAACGGCGATATTTCAAGTTGGGAAGTCATCAATGTTACAACTATGGCAGATATGTTTAGAGAAGCAAGTTCTTTCGATGTAGATATTAGCTCGTGGAACACAGGTAGCGTTACAAATATGTCTTCTATGTTTGTAAATGCAAGCTCATTTAATCAGCCTATTGGAACGTGGAATGTGAGTAGTGTTACTTATATGGCGTATATGTTCGCAGATGCAAATGGAAGTTCATTTAATCAAGATTTAAATTCTTGGGATGTTAGTAATGTTACAAATATGATGGGTATGTTTAACGGAGCAAGTTCTTTTAATCAAAACCTTGATAATTGGAATGTAAGTAGTGTTACCAATATGTACGGAATGTTCTGGTCTGCATCATCATTTGACCAAGACCTTAGCTCATGGGATATTACTTCTGTTACAGATATGGAATACATGTTTCATTTTGCTACTCTTTCTACTACCAACTACGACGCTTTACTTATCGGCTGGGCTGCACAAAGTGTGCAACCTAATATTGAACTTTATGGAGGCTATAGCATGTATTCTTGTGGTGCAGCTGCCGATGCTCGTCAAAGTTTAATAGACAACCACAACTGGACAATTACCGATGGAGGTTATACTGATATAACAGCCCCAGTAGAACCAACATTAGAAACTCTAACAGGCGAATGCTCGGTAACAGTTGTTGCTCCTACAACCGAAGACGCTTGTGCCGGAACAATCACAGGAACAACATCAGACCCATTATTTTACGATGTTCAAGGAACATATACAATTACTTGGAATTTTGAAGACGAAAATGGAAATTCTATTGATGTTGAACAAATGGTAATTGTTGAAGACCTTACTAATCCAACAATAACTTGTGTAGATATTCAAGAAGTAACAGCCGATAATACTCTAACTTACACAGTTCAAGGAACAGAGTTTGACCCAAGCGAAACAACCGACAACTGCGAAGTTGCAAGCTTAACAAATGATTTTAATAGTTTAGAAACTCTTGCAGGTGCTTCACTACCAGAAGGAACAACAACTATAGTTTGGACTGTAACAGACGAAGCAGGAAACACTACAACTTGCGAATACAATGTATTAGTAAACCAATTTGTAGGAATTAATGACTTATCAGAACTTGGAATAAATATTTATCCAAACCCAACAACAGGAATCATAAACCTAAACCTAACAGGTTTTGAAAATCTGTCAGGTTTGAACCTGCAAGTAACCGATGTTACTGGAAAAACAATTCAACAGTTCAACAATTCAGCAATTAAACAAATTGATATAACAAACCAACCAAACGGAATCTACTTCATAAAACTTCAAAATGATGAAGTAGTTAAAACAGTAAAAATTATTAAACAATAATTTAAAAAGTTATAAAGAGACAGAAAGATAGCTCACAATGATAATTGTGAGAGACATTATACTACAAAAAACGCCTTAATCTTATCGGACTAAGGCGTTTTTATTTTTGTTATTTGTTTTTAGAAAAACATTACTGCTGATATTGCAACAATTCCTATAATAAGGCAATATATTGCAAAATAAATTAATTTGCTTCGTTTTACTATTTCAATCATAAGTTTACAGGCGAGCAAGCCTGAAATAAAAGCTGCTAAAAAACCTATAATCAAAGGAGTTGCCGAAATAGATTCTGATGCCATTGTTCCGTCTAATATGTCTTTTAAGTTGGCACCAATAATTGGCATAAGCACCATTAGAAACGAAAATTTTGCCACATTTTCCTTTTTGTTTCCGAGCAAAATTCCTGTTGCAATTGTGGCTCCCGAACGAGATATACCTGGCATAACTGCTACTGCCTGTGCTATTCCGATTATTATTGCGTCCAGAAATGGAATATTTTTTTGTCGTTCTTTGGCAATGGAAGTGAATCCAAGTAGCAATGCTGTAATAATTAGCATAGCTCCCACGAGGACTAAATTTCCTGTAAAAAGTGATTCTATTTCGTCTTTAAACAAGAAGCCAAGTATGGCAACGGGAATTGCTGATATAAATAGTTTTGCTATATATTTTGTGTCGTCGTTCCATTTAAACAGGAACAATGCTTTGATTAATAGCCATATATCTTTTCTAAATATTACGATAGTGCTAAGAACTGTGGCTCCGTGAACTACTACTGTAAATGTAATATTTTCGGTTGTTTCTATTCCGAGTAATACTTTTCCTATTTCTAAGTGTCCGCTACTACTGACGGGGAGGAACTCTGTAAGTCCTTGTATTATACCGAGTATAAGTGCTTCAAACCACTCCATTTTTTTGTGTTTATTGGGTTATTTTTTAATATTTATTTAATTAGTATTTGTCTATAATAAAAATTGTTTTATTGTTAAGTTGTTGCTTTACAGCAGATATTTTTTTTATTTATAAAAACAACTGACTGAATGGACAGACTCTAATTAAGTGTTTAGTTTTGAGTTTTTAATTGGCTTTTGTTTAAATAATTAACTAATTATAAATTATTTGTATTTACAGAACAACTTATACAAAAATAAGTCTATTGTCCGGAATTTTGTTGCCTATTTCGGGAGGCATTATTTTATCTTTAATTCCATCTAAAAAATCACGAGTTTTTTCCGAAATAAGTTCTTGAATTTCTTCAATAGCATAACTACTCATGGCAATAGGTGAGTTGTTCATTAAAAGCATTTTATTGTTTGCAAAAATAGCTCCTTTTTGATATTCATTAAATTCTGTAATGTTTTTTTTTCTTACAAAACAGGTTGATAATTTTTGTTTAACTTCTTGGTCTGTTTCAGGTTCTTTGCTGTTTTGGGTGTATAGGTCAAAATACATTTGCAAATTTTGCACACTTTCTTTTGATAGTTCTGATGCTAAGTTCTGACGACATTCAAAGCACATTGCATATTCAAATATTAGTTCATGTTTTGCTGTTTGCAAACTTTTTTTATAATTTTTTTCAATAAAATACATTTCTTCTGAAACAATGTTTTTATTGCATAGCGAACATTTTTCAAAAGGTTTTTCTGTTTTTGAATTTAAAAAATCCTGCGGTATTTCAATTTCTTTTACTGTAATAAATTCTTTTCCGTTAAATAGTTTCATTTTTTATTAAATGCTTTTTAATTTCTTTGTCTAACTATTTCGTATATAACAATTGAGGTTGCTACCGAAACGTTTAGCGATTCTATTTTGCCTTTTATAGGAATTTTTACGTTTTCGTTTGTAATATTGAGTAGGCTGTTTCTAATACCTTTGTCTTCTCCTCCCATAAGAATTGCAACTGGTTGTTTGAAGTTTGTATCAAAATAGAATTTTTCTGCTTTTTCGGTTGCTCCTATTACTGCTATTCCAAAGTCTTGTAGCATTTTTATTGTTTTGTAAATGTCTGTTGACCTGCAAATTGGCACAGTGTGTAATGCACCTGCGGAGGTTTTTATTGCGTCTGCGGTAATTCTAACGGAGTTTCGGTCTGGAATTATTACGGCATCTACTCCTGCACATTCGGCAGATCTTACTATTGCTCCAAAATTACGCACGTCTGTTATGCCGTCTAAAATTAGTAAAATTGGTTCTTTTCCTTGTTCGTATAGTTGCGGAACTATGTCTTCTATTTTATGATAAGAAATTGGCGAGGTGTAGGCAATAACTCCTTGATGGTTTTTTCTGCTTATTTTGTTAATTCGCTCAATAGGAACAAATTGAAATGGTATATTGTATTTTTTGGCTATGTTGTGTAGTTCGTTAAATAGTTCTCCTTGTAGTCCTTTTTTGAAAACTATTTTTTCAATTTGTTTGCCTGATTTTATTGCTTCTATAACGGCTCTTATGCCAAAAATTAATTCGTCTTTCATGTGTTGGTATTTTGGTTTATTGGTATTTGTATTTATTTATTCATTTGATTTTTAATAAATTAGCTAAAATCGTATTCAAATTTTATTTTCTACCATTTTGTTTCATCATATTCAACCAAAAAAGTGGAAATTGCAACATTGTTAATGTTTTCTGTTTGCTCTTTTACTGTTTCGGCATATCTTATGTCGTTGGGACAATATACAAGATAAATTCCTTTTGTTTGTCCTAAACTCTTACAATAATAGGCAAGTTGTTTTTTACCGTCTTCAAACTGTTTTGGTGCATGGTAAATTTTAGTTTCTATTAAATACTCTTTGTTTCGGACATTTAGTATGATGTCGCTTTTTCCTAATCCTGTATTTGCTTCTCTATAAATTTTGCCT
>Ga0193956_1000951_pt1 | contig 12109 bp, 8 predicted proteins | sample BB_7_MG_FD_140358 | JGI IMG/M metagenome (GOLD analysis project Ga0193956, IMG submission 140358) | Microbial mat bacterial communities from the Broadkill River, Lewes, Delaware, United States - BB_7_MG | ecosystem: Environmental > Aquatic > Freshwater > River > Microbial mats | place: USA...
TAAAAATTATTAGAATAATGATAGGTATGATTAAACCAAGAGAGGCAACAATAGTTCCTCGCCATTTTATTCCTTTTTTTCCTCGTCTTACAAATAAGCCTGTTATTGCCAAAATAATTAATGAAACAGCATAAATGTCAGAGAAATAAGTCCACCATAAATTAGGGTTGTAGTGCAACCAATCTACATGAAAAAATATAGGACGCTTGCGTGAAGTTTCAACAAAGCCCTCGTTAATATCCAAAGAATAAACGATATAGCCACCTTTCAAAAATATTTTTAGAGTATTATCATCAGAATAATAATATTTTTTCAAATTATTTTGTTCGCCAATTTCTTTCAAAAATAATTTTATTTTGTCTTCGGTAATTGTTTCCTTGCTTACATCTACGTTTGATGAAAAAGTATAATTATTAATTATATATTCAGGATTCCAATCGTTTGTAACTTTATGATTCATAGCTATTCCAGACAAGGCGTATATGATTGTTACACCAAAAAAGAAATATCCCAAGTCTCGGTGTAAAATATTATTCCATTTTCTTAAAGTTTTTTTGTTCATTTTATTATTGATTTAAAGTATTAAAGGTTAAATAGCATTAATTGTAAACTTTGTCCTAAAATAAATAAAATATTTGACAAAGATAAACCATTATAAATATCTTTTATAGAGTTGTTATTTTTATAAATACTAAAAAAAAGTAAAAAAACTGCTGTAAAGCAACATTTTAGCTGTAATAAAATTTAACAATTTTTTACTTTTATTATATATATTAATTATCATTATTTCTCTAATATATTTGTTTTCAGAATAAAATAAATTTTAATTAAAAAAAATAAAAAGATAAATAGCTTAAATACCTGCTTAATAAATTGTTTAGTTTGTTGGCTTGAAAAAATAATTTACAAAAAAAGTAAAAATAATTAAAAAAAATTCTAATTAGTAAAAAATATTATTAATTTTGCAAACTTATAACTTTATATATAATGTCTAACCTATTAATTTAAAACTATTTATGAGTAAAATTGAAAATGAATTAAAAAATGAAGAAGTTTCTACTCCAGAAGTAGAAAATATTCAAAACAAAAAAGAAGAAACACCCGAAAAAAAAGAAGCAATTATAGAGGAGCCAAAAGTGAATAATGCTTCTACTATGGATTTTGACTGGGATAATCTTGATGCAACAGAAGAATTTGGATATACCAAAGATAAAGAATTAGAAGACAAATATGCTGCAACTTTATCTACTGTTTCTCCAAACGAGGTATTGGACGGAAGAGTTCTTAAAATTACAGATAGAGAGGTTGTTGTAAACATTAATTATAAATCAGAAGGAATTATTAATCTAAACGAATTTAGATATAATCCAGATTTAAAAATTGGCGACACTGTAGAAGTATATGTGGAAAATACAGAAGACTTATCAGGACAGCTAATTCTATCTCACAGAAAAGCAAGAGCATTACGTGCATGGGAAGGAATAAATACCGCATTTACAGAAGGAACAATAGTTCCTGGATATATCAAATGTAGAACAAAAGGTGGTATGATTGTTGATTTACTCGGAATTGAAACATTCTTGCCAGGTTCGCAAATTGATGTTAAACCAATCAGAGATTACGACGTATATGTTGATAAAGTAATGGACTTTAAAGTTGTTAAAATCAACCAAGAATACAAAAATGTTGTTATTTCTCACAAAGCAATTATTGAAGAAGAACTTGCAGAACAAAGAACAAAAATAATTTCTAAATTAGAAAAAGGACAAGTTCTTGAAGGTTCTGTTAAAAATATCACATCTTACGGAGTGTTTATGGATTTAGGTGGAGTAGATGGACTTGTTCATATTACCGACCTATCTTGGGGACGAGTAAACCACCCAAGCGAAATAGTAGAATTAGACCAAAAACTGAACGTTGTAATTCTTGACTTTGACCAAGAGAAAAAACGTATTGCACTTGGACTAAAACAATTACAACCACATCCATGGGATCAAATAGACGAGCAACTTAAAGTAGGAGACGAAATAGAAGGAAAAGTTGTAGTTATTGCAGATTATGGTGCATTTGTAGAAGTAGCACCTGGAGTAGAAGGACTAATTCACGTATCAGAAATGTCTTGGTCGCAACACTTACGTAGTGCACAAGAATTCCTTAAAGTTGGAGAAAAAATTAAAGCACAAGTTCTTACTCTTGACAGAGAAGACAGAAAAATGTCGCTTGGACTAAAACAACTTAAAGAAGACCCATGGGAAAAAATCCATGAAAAATACAAATTAGGTTCAAAACATCTTGCAAAAGTTAGAAATTTTACAACTTTTGGCATTTTTATTGAGTTAGAAGAAGGTGTTGACGGATTAGTTCATATTTCAGACTTATCTTGGACTAAAAAAATCAATCACCCATCAGAATTTACTACAATTAACGCAGAATTAGAAGTAATTGTATTAGATATTGATAAAGAAAACAGAAGACTAAGCCTTGGACACAAACAACTTGAAGAAAATCCTTGGGACGTTTTTGAAACTATTTTCAATAAAGATTCTATCCACGATGGAACTGTAATAAAAGTATTTGATAAAGGTGCAACAATTTCTCTTCCATACGGAGTAGAAGGTTTTGCAACACCACGTCAAATTAAAAAAGAAGACGGAACAGTAGCAAAAGTAGATGAAAAATTACAATTTAAAGTAATTGAATTCTCTAAAGCTGCCAAAAGAATTGTTGTTTCACACACAAAAATTTGGGAAGATAAAAATAGAGAAGAATCTGACGATTATAAAAAAGAAGTAGAAGAAGGTAAAAAAGCATTAGACAAAAACATGGACAAAACAACTCTTGGAGATGTTAGCAGTCTTGCAGACCTAAAAGAAAAATTGAACCAACAATCTGTGGAAGAATTTAAGAAAAACGCAGAGAAATAAGACCTAATTGCATAATTGTTTTATTGTTATATTTCTATTTCTTTGAAAATTTAACAATAAAACAATTTATTATTGTAAAACATAATTAACAATGAATACTATGGAAAATAAATTTGAAGTTCAAAAGCACGATAATTATACAACAATAAAAGTTTTGGTGAAAAAATTGGACACTCATATTGCTCCAACAATAAAATCAGAACTTGTATTAATTGCAGGAAATGGAGAAAAAAATATTATTATTAATCTTTCAGATGTAAGATATTGTGATTCATCAGGTTTGAGTGCAATACTTGTTGCAAATAGACTTTCCAAGAATGCAAAAGGAACATTTGTTCTTGCAGGACTACAAGTAGCTGTTGAAAGATTGATAAACATTTCTCAATTAGATACAGTATTAAATATAACAAAAACAGAAGAGGAAGCAATAAATCTTATCCAAAAAAATGATAAGAAAAATTAATTAGCCTTACAGTAATTGTTCAAAATAAATATAAAGCTAAATTACTTGAACTGTAAGCTGAAAGACCGAAGACAAAAAAAATGAATTTTAATGTTACTACTCTTGGGGTGAGTTCTGCTTTGCCTACTTCTAAAAGATTTCCAACTGCTCATGTCTTAGATGTTCATGGGCATTTATTTTTAATAGACTGTGGAGAAGGAACTCAAATACAACTACGACGGTTTAAACACAAATTGTCTCGCTTAGATAATATATTTATTTCACATTTGCACGGCGACCATTTTTTTGGAATTTTCGGACTGCTTTCTTCTCTTAGCCTACTTAATCGCAAAAATAATTTGAATATTTTTGCTCCCGAAGGTCTCCAAAAAATACTAACAAGTGAGCACTCACCTATTGATATTGAACAACTTAGTTATAAGATTGTTTTCAAAAACCATAAACCCGGACATTCTAAAATCTACGAAGACAAAAGAATATCAGTAGAAGCATTTTCGCTAAAACACAGGATAGCCAGTTGGGGCTTTGTTTTTAGAGAAACACAAAAAACTCCTAATATAATAAAATCTAAAATTTCTGAATATAATCTGTCTATTTCTGAAATTGTAAAAATAAAATATGGTGCAGACCTTAGAACAGAAGACGGAACTATTATTAAAAATGAAGAATTAACTACTCCTGCAACAAAAGCAAGGTCTTATGCTTTTTGCACAGATACCGTTTATTTAGAAAAAATAATTCCAATAATAAAAGAAGTAGATTTGTTATACCACGAAGCAACTTTTTTACATTCCGAAAAAAAACAAGCACAATTAAGCTATCATACAACAGCCAAAGAGGCAGGAATACTTGCAAAAAAAGCAAATGTAAAACAATTACTAATTGGGCATTTCTCTGCAAGATACAAAATTTTGGACGAACTAAAAGAAGAAGCAAAAACAGAATTTGAAAACACTGTTCTTGCTTACGAAGGGCTTAAGGTTGAAATTAAAAGCAGTTAGTTTAGTTATTTATTCCTTTTTTTTCCTTCCTTGCCTTTATTCCGCTTTGTCTTTTTATCAAAAGTTATACTAAAATTGTCTATTTCAAAAACAGACGTTCCCCCAACAAAAAATCCTACTTGATTACCAAACATTTCGGTATCCGAAATTGTTGTTAAAAGTTGGTCGTTAGCATACAATTCTATTCTATTATTTTTCTTTTCAATTTTTAATTTATTCGTCTGATAATCAAGATTAATAGCCTCTGAGAAAGTCCAATCGCTAATCCACTCAACCTCACCATTTCTGTAAGTTACTGCGTTAAATTCTTGGTCTCTCGTAGTTATAAGAAAGCGATTGTAATTTTGCTCGTTTTCAAACCCCCACAAAAATCCTACTCCCGTTTCCCCTTCGTATTTAGTAAATTCACATTCCAACACAAAGTTGGCAGTGAGGTCTGCCTTAAAGTCGTTTACAATATAAGCATCTGCCTCGTCGTCAAAAACTTCAACTATTAACAACCCATCATCAATTACTATTTTTTGAAAATCATTATCTACTAACTTCCACTTTTTTTTGTTATTATTAAAATTATCTATAACGCTACGTTGTGTAAATGCTTGATTTACTACTGATAATAGTAAAAATACTATAAGAATTTGTTTATTCATTTTTTTCTTTTTTAAATTATTATTTATATAAATGATAGCAAAAATAACTTTTTTTTAAAATATTATTTTACTTTTGACAAAAATAAGTAAAAATACTATTTTGCAAAATAATGAATTATAAAAATAATAAATTCAATAACTTACATGTCAAAATTAAATAGAAAAGAACAGCCAAAGTTTCAAAAAATAGAAAAAATAGATATAATTAAAGCCAAAAGTTCAAAATTAGATAACGGTATTCCAATACATTTTATTGATGCAGGAAACGAAGATGTTTTGAAAATTGATATAATTTACAATGCCGGAACTTGGTATCAAGAAGAACCTTTGCTGGCTTCTTTTACCAATGATTTATTGCTCGGAGGAACAAAAAAATATAGCTCGGCACAACTTGCCGAAAATATAGATTTTTACGGTGCAGATGTAAATACTCAAATTGGCTACAACACAGGCTCTTTGAATATTTATACTCTTGGAAAATACTTGGAACAAATTATTCAAATTGTTGCGGATATTACCGAGAATTCAATTTTTCCTGAAAGCGAGCTGAAAAATATTATTGAAAATAAAAAACAAGATTTTATTATTGATAAAAATAAAGTAGAAAAAGTGGCAAGTCGTAAGTTTAGAGAGTCTATCTTTGGAAAATCACATCCATACGGAAAGTTTGCAGACTTATCAGATTTTGACAAGCTAAACACTCAAAAAATAAAAGATTTTTATAAAAAACACTATACTGCCGATAGTTGCAGAATAATTATTTCTGGAAAAATAAGAGAAGAATACAAAAAAATAATAAACAAACACTTTGGGCAACGAAAATTTACTATGAATGCTAAAATAGAAACCAAAGAGCATAAAATTAATCCCCAAGCAGAACAAAAAATATATATTGAAAAGAAAAATGCAGTCCAATCTGCAATCAGAATAGGAACAGCAATGATAAACCGTCAGCATAAAGATTTTATTGATATGCAAATAGTTAACACAATACTTGGAGGCTATTTTGGCTCTCGCCTGATGAAAAATATTAGAGAAGACAAAGGCTATACTTATGGCATAAATTCCGGACTTATTTCAATGATTAATTCTGGATATTTTATAATTTCAACAGAAGCAGGCAAGGACGTAAAAGACCTCGTCTTGAAAGAAATATACTACGAAATAAATAAAATGAAAACAGAAGAAGTATCTTTTGAAGAATTAGAACTTGTTAAAAATCAGATGATTGGGCAAATGCAACGAGGACTAAATGGACCATTTGCTCTTAGTCGTGCCTTTCGTCAGCTTATGCTAAACAATCAGGATTATAGCTTTTATGATAAAATGATAGATAGAATAAAAAATATAACTTCAAAAGAAATTCTAAAACTATCAAATAAATATTTTGAAATAGAAAGGTTTCATGAAGTGGTTGTCGGCTAATTTTATTACTCTAATAGCTTGATAATCTGATTTTTTATTATTGAAAAACAAAAAACAAAAATTTAAAATAAAAAAAATATTACTTTTTTTATTTTTTTTATTAATTTTACAAAAAATTTATAAAAATAAAGTTATGAGTTATTAGTTTTTTCTATAATTTTATAGACAATAACTCAGAACATGAAAATTAATTAAACAAAAAACTTTTAACTTAAAAACTTTAATACGATGAAAAAAACAATTATTTCCGTTTTGGTATTGCTAATAGCTTTTAGTTTTGCAAATGCACAAGGAGACGACAATGTTGTTGTGGTTGGTGGACAAGAAGCCGAAATGGCTTATAACAAAGGCTTACAACATTTTTCTGCAAACGAATACGACAAAGCAATAACAGAATTTAGTAACGCAATAAAATTAAACGACAAATTTGAAAAAGCCTACTATAATAGAGGTAGCGTTCGCTTAGAAAAGAAAGATTATATTGGAGCAATAACAGACTTTAGCAAAGCTATAGAACTAAACCCCTCAATGGAAAAAGCATTTTTTAGCAGAGGCTATGCAAAAGTAAATTTGCAAAAATACGATGAAGCTATTTTAGATTTTAACACAGCCGTAGAACACGGATACGCCGAAGCAAATGTATATTACTACAAAGGTGTAGCACAATTTCAGTTAGAAACTTATGAAGCCGCTGAAATAAGTTTTACACAAGCCATAGAAATAAACAAAGAATATGTTTACGCATACAACGACAGAGGTAGCACATACCGAAAATTGAAAAAAAATCAAAAAGCTCTTGAAGATTATAATACAGCAATTTCATTAGAAAGTAAATTTGCTTTTATCTTCAATAATAGAGGAAGCCTCAAAAGACAAATGGAAGACTATGAAGGTGCTGTAAAAGACTATGATGCAGCAATAAAATTAGACGATAGCTATGTAATAGCATACAACAATAGAGGCAGAGCAAAATTCAAATTAGAAGACTACGAAGGAGCTATTGCAGACTTCCAAAAAGCTACCGAATTAGATAAAACCTATGCCTACGCATATAACAACCTTGGAACTGCAAAAATGAAATTAGAAGATTTTAACGGTGCAATAAAAGCATTTGACCAAGCCATTGAAATATCGCCAGAATACGGATTTGCATACGTAAACAGAGGCAGTGCAAAAGAAATGCTTAGAGACTTTGACGGAGCTTGCCGAGACTGGAAACGTGGAGTAGAACTCGGCGTAAAATCTGCAGAAGCATACTTAGAATCTTGTAATTAGTCTCAATTTTATAATCATTAATGAGGAATAAGGAATCAACAATTATTAATTCCTCATTCCTCATTCTTTATTAACTTATAACTTTAAACTCTTAAACAAAATTAATGATTAATTACAATAAATTTACCTTAAAAAACGGATTAAAAGTAATCGTTCATAAAGATGAAACAACACCTTTGGTTGCATTTAATCTAATTTACAATGTTGGAGCAAGAGACGAAAATCCTGAAAAAACAGGCTTTGCACATCTTTTTGAACATCTAATGTTTGAAGGCTCAAAAAATATTCCAAACTACGACTCGCCTCTACAAACTGTTAGTGGAACAAACAACGCATTTACTAACAACGATTTTACAAACTATTATATAACTCTCCCAAAAGAAAACATAGAAACAGCATTTTGGTTAGAATCCGATAGAATGTTAGAACTCGCATTTTCGGAAAAAAAATTGGAAATACAAAAAAATGTTGTAATAGAAGAATATAAAGAACGATACTTAAATCAGCCTTATGGCAATGACACTCTGCTGCTTAGAGACCTTGCATACAAAGTTCACCCATACCGCTGGTCAACTATTGGAAAAACAACAAAACACATAGAAGACGTTACTCTACAAGATGTTAAAGATTTTTTTCATAAACATTACGCCCCCAATAATGCAATTTTGTCAATAGCCGGAAATGTAGAAGTAGATGATATTAAAAAACTTGCCGAAAAATGGTTTGCACCAATAGAGCCAAGAAATGTTGCCCCAAAAAATATTCCTAAAGAACCAAAACAAATAGAACAAAGAAGGCTTACTGTAAAAGAAGACGTGCCTTTTAATGCAATTTATATTGCATTCCCTTATTTTGAAAGATTACACCCAAAATATCATGCAACCGATTTACTATCAGATGTTTTAGCAAATGGAGACTCCTCCAGATTTTATCAAAAATTAGTAAAAGAAAATAATATTTTTACCGAAATAGACGCATACATAACAGGAAGCATAGACAAAGGAATATTTATTATTGATGGAAAACCAGCAGAAGGTGTATCAATGGAAACTGCTGAAAAAGAAATTTGGAAAGAATTGGAAAATATTAAAAATGAACTTATTAACGACTATGAGTTGCAAAAAGTTAAAAACAGTATAGAATCTACAATGGAATTTTCTAAAACCAGCATCTTGGATAAAGCAATTACTCTGGGATATTACGAACTGCTTGAAAATGTAGAACTTATTAACACAGAACAAGAAAAATATAACAACGTTACATTAGAAATAATGAAAGAAACTGCAAATGATATTTTTCAAAAAACAAACAGTTCTGTATTATATTATTTGAGTAATTAATTTCAAATACTCATGTTTTTATATTATTAAAATAAAAAAAATAGCAACAAAAAATGCAATTTGAATTAACACGAGAATACATAGAAATATTAAGAGACGCCATTGATAATCAGGAGAAGGAAAAAGCAATGGCAATGATGGACGAGCTACATGCAGCTGATATTGCCGAAATTTATGACGGACTAAATATAGACGAAGCCAAGTATTTGTATCTGCTTTTAGATGGCGAAAAAGCTGCTGACGTTTTGGCTGAATTAGAAGAAGACGATAGAGAACGTTTCCTTAAAGTTTTGCCAAGTGAAGTAATTGCAAAAGAGTTCATTAATTATATGGACTCCGACGATGCGGCAGACGTGTTGGCAGACATGCCAGAAGATAAAAAAGATGAAGTCCTTTCGCACATAGAAGACCTTGACCTTGCTGGAGACATTGTAGATTTGCTGGAATATAACAAAGATACTGCAGGAGGTTTGATGGGCAAGGAATATATTGCCGTAAACACAAGCTGGGATATTGCAAGATGCTACGAGGAAATTAGAGCGGAAGCAGACGAAGTGGACGACATATTTGACATTTATGTTATAGACGACGATAATAAATTGCAAGGAGTTTTTTCGTTAAAAGAATTAATTGTTGCAGACTATGAAGATAAAATAGAAAATGTATATAATAAAGACCCACATTATGTTAAAACAAAAATGGAGTCCGAAGAAGTGGCACATTTGATGGACAAATACGACCTTGTTACTCTGCCAGTTGTAGATGATATAGGACGACTTGTAGGACGCATAACAATAGACGATATTGTTGATGTTATCAGAGATGAAGCCGAGAAGGATTATCAAATGGCATCGGGTATTTCCGAAGATGTTGAATATACAGACAGCATTTGGCGGCTTACTCGTGCCAGACTCCCGTGGCTTATGATTGGCCTATTTGGAGGAGTTATGGGAGCAAGAGTCATCGGACTTTTTGAAGGAGATTTGTCTAAAAATGCAGAAACTGCACTGTTTTTGCCACTAATTGCTGCAATGGCTGGAAACGTTGGAGTTCAGTCGTCGGCTATTGTAGTTCAAGGACTTGCTGCAAACACTATTGGGCTGGAAAGTGTTTTGAAAAAAATAATGAAGGAAATTTCCGTAGCACTTTTAAATGGATTGGCTTGTGCTTTTATAATTTTAATTTACAATCTAATTTTTAGCGATTCGCTTGCCCTAACTTTTTCTGTTAGTATTTCACTATTTATTGTAATTATTTTTGCATCAATTTTTGGAACTTTTGTCCCCCTGGCTCTCAATAAGTTGAAAATAGACCCAGCACTCGCAACAGGTCCTTTTATTACAACAGTAAACGATATTACAGGTTTGGCTATATATTTGGTTGTTAGTAGAATACTTTTTTCTTTTATTGTATAGGTCGTGTTTTAAATTGGTAATTTGCTCCACGTTACTAAATTCCTGCGGAATGTTAGTAAGTGTTTATCATAAAAAGATTTACTAACATTCCGTAAACGATATTACAGGTTTGGCTATATATTTGGTTGTTAGTAGAATACTTTTTTATTTTATTGTATAGGTCGTGTTTTAAATTGGTAATTTGCTCCACGTTACTAAATTCCTGCGGAATGTTAGTAAGTGTTTATCATAAAATGATTTACTAACATTCCGAAGGAACTTTGCGGAATGTTAGTAAGTGTTTATCATAAAAAGATTTACTAACATTCCGAAGGAACTTTGCGGAATGATAGTAAGTGTTTATCGTAAAAAGATTTACTAACATTCCGAAGGAATTTAGTAACATCAATAGTTCGTTAAATTTTTATTTAATATTATAAATTTCAATAAATTAACTACAATAATTTATTAAAATTTACTCTTATCATAAATAATTGATTTATTGCGTTTTAATTAAAAACTAAAAACTTAACGAAGTGTTGTAATATGATTAAAATAAATATGAAATTTTAATGTAAACTTATTTTACTTTTTAAAACTTCATAATTTTAAAAACAAAAAAATGAAAGAATACATAAAAATAGCTTGGCGTAATATTTGGAGAAATAAACGTAGAACATTAATAACCAGTGCTTCTATATTGTTTTCTATTTTCTTTGCACTTATTTTAAATTCAGTTCAAACAGGAGCATGGTCGCATTTGCTAAATAATCTTGTGGAAGAATTTTCTGGACATTTACAAATCCAGAATAAGGATTATTATGAAAATTCTTCAATAAATTATCTAATGCCATATACACAAGAGCTGTCTGACAAATTAGAATCCTCAGACGATGTAGTTTCATATTCACCTATGTTTCAGTCGGGAGCTATGGCGTCCACAGGAGAACAATCAAAAATAGCAATGATAATTGGGCTTCAAACAAATAATAAAAATGAAACTTCAAATATCAAAAAAAATATGATAAAACTCTTCTTCTCTCCCCAAATTATAGCTAACTTGGAAGAAAGAAGTATTCCTAAAACAATTATTTCCAAAATACAAGAATTAGAATCTAAATATTATAAAGACCAAGAAGAACTTTTAATATACTTAAAATTAGACGATAACGAAATAGACGCATTTTTACCAAGCATTGTTGAGGCTGCAAAATATGAGGCAGAATATTTGTTGCCAAACACTGATGGAGTTATGATTGGCTACGAACTTGCAAAATATTTAGAAGTTGGAATTGGAGACAGCATTATTGTAATAGGGCAGGGGTATCACGGAGCAAGTGCCGCAGGAAAATATCCTATAAAAGCACTACTCAAATTTCCGAGCAAAGAATACAACAATATGGTAATTTATACTGACATAAAAAATGCTCAATTATTATATTCTGCCTACGAAATAAACAAAAATTCAAATGATACCACTTTTTTGGTGAATTATGTAAGAATAAACACAAATACTCCTGTTACAATAGATAAAAATAATGTAACAAAAATTCAAAAAGTAAGAGATAAAGTTTCAACATTAATAAACGATGAGCAACTTGTAGTTTGGGACTGGAGCAAAATAAATGCTGAAATGA
>Ga0193956_1000956_pt1 | contig 12066 bp, 4 predicted proteins | sample BB_7_MG_FD_140358 | JGI IMG/M metagenome (GOLD analysis project Ga0193956, IMG submission 140358) | Microbial mat bacterial communities from the Broadkill River, Lewes, Delaware, United States - BB_7_MG | ecosystem: Environmental > Aquatic > Freshwater > River > Microbial mats | place: USA...
CAAATTCAAATATTACACTTTACACTACCGGACCAGATACTGATAGCACAGAATTGTTTTTATATGATAATTCGTTTACACAAATTGCTTACGACGACAACAGCAGTGTTTACAGTTATTCAATGATTTCAACAACTTTAACTGCTGGCACTTACTACGCCAAAGTTACCGAAGATGGTAGCGACGGCACGCATCCCGGCTATTGGCTAAAATTATACTACGGCGAAGTTCCGGCAACACCCCTAAATTTTACGGCACAAACACAATCATCAACAGCCATAAATTTATCGTGGAATTCCGTAACCGATGCTTCGGCATACATAATAGAAAGAGCAATTTCGTCAGGCTCGCCGTCTTATCAACAAATTTACACAATCACCGACTTAAACACAACTTCAATAACTGATGAAGGATTATTTTCGGGCATTACTTATGTTTATCGAATAAAAACAGTTAATGTTCACGGTTCAAGTGCTTATGCAACAGCTTCGGCAACCACATTTACTGCCTCCGCAGATATTACAGCCGAAATAAACGATGTTATTACAGATATTCCTGTAAATGCAGGTTATGGTTTTACTTTTACATATCTTTTAAAAGACTTAACCGCAACAGATGCAGGAGTTTTTAATGTAGAATTTTATCTTTCAGATGATAATAGTTGGGACGTAGGAGATTACTGTTTCAATAGCCCAACACGTATTCACAACGAATTGAGTGGTAATTCATCAATTTCAAAAGGGAAAAGTCTTTTTCTTCCATCAAATGTTACAGCAGGAGCAAAATTTGTAATTGTAAAAGTAGATAATGATGATGAAGTTACGGAAACAGACGAGGACAATCAATATATTGCAATGCCGATTAATATTCTTATTGCAGATTTTAATGCAGCAAGTATTACTGTTGATAATTCTAATGTTACTTTAAACGATGCAATAACAGCAACTCTTGTTTATGATAATTCAGGAACTTACGAAGTTGATATTTATTATGAATACGAATTTTATTTATCAACTAATGAATACCTTAACCCAAGCATAGATACAAAATTAGAATTTATGGCAGGCTCTTATATTAATGTTGGGCAAACATTATCAGAAGATGAAGTATTAACTTTTGATGATGAAAGTTTACCAAGTGGAACATATTATGTTATAGGAATTATTGACAGAAAAAATGATATTCCAGAAGATGTAAATTGGGATAATAATATGGTTTTTTGTCAGATAGATTATACAAATCCAGCAGAAGAACCTCCTGTTACAGTAACAAACTTAGTTGCAACAACATTGTCTAGTTCATCGATAAAAGTTACTTATGATTGGGATTATTATACCGAAAGTTATAATATTTACCGTAATCTTGAAGGAGCAGGATATTCTTTGCTTGCAAATACGCAATATTCATATTACACAGATAATACTTTGTCGGAAGAACAAACAGCTTGCTATAAAGTAGAAGGTGTTAATGCTTTCGGAACATCACCTACATTATCAAACGAAGATTGTGCAACAACTCTCACAGACAATACTGCAAATTTTAAATTAACATTAAATTCTAATTATAAAGCAAGTATTACTTCAAATTACAATTTAATTGTAAACGGTGATATAATAAATAATGATGAAATACAATGTGAAGGTTCTGTTACATTAAATGGCGATTTCACTTCAAATAATACAAACGGAGCAGGAAACACTGTTTTTAATGCTACAACACAACAGAAACTAAACGGCATGTTTTCAAATATTTTAATTGATAACAGTAATTTTGGTTTAAATACAAACGGAAATGTAAATGTTACTAATTCATTAGACTTAAATAATTCGCCTTTTATATTAAATGATAACAATTTAGTATTTTCAGCAGGTGCAACTATCTCAAATTATGATGTTGACAATTATATTCAAACAAACGGAGCAGGTGTTGTAACTCAAAATGTTGGAGCAGGTTCAGTTTTTTATCCAATTGGTTCAAGTAATTCATATTCGCCAATAACAATGACAAATGCAGGAACAGCAGATAATTTTTCAATTCGAGTATTCGACCAAGTTCTTGAAAATGCAACATCAGGAAACGCATATTCAATTGGCAGAGTAAATAAAACTTGGCTAATAAATGAAGCAGTTGTAGGAGGTTCAGATGCAAATATTACATTTCAATGGAACCAAAGCGATGAATTACCAGACTATAACAGATTAAAAAGTGAACTCGCAACATGGAATACAGGCACATCAACTTGGGACGAAGCTCCTGTTTTCGCATCGGCATCAGGAACTAATCCATATACTTTTACTGAAAATAACATAACAAGTTTTACTTATTTTCAAGTAAAAGAGGATGACACACCCGATAACGAGGCAGTTTATACTGTTATTCTCGGATATATTGATTTGTTAGTAAATTCAGATATTTTGGCAACAGTTACCGATGCAGATGGAGCAATTGTTGACGCAGAAGTGACCTCAGGAAGTTTACCTCCCGGTGTATCAATAAATGCAACAACAGGAGAAATATATGTTTCAAATAATACAATTTTAGAAGTTGGTGATTTTTCTGTTCAAATAAAAACCGAAGACGCAATAGGAAATGATACAGAACAGGTTATTATCATTCAAATTTTGTATGTTAATTATGCACCAATAATTACAGAAATTGGCAATCAAACAATGGACGAGAATAACAGTTTAGACCTTTCAGTTGTTTTTACCGATGCAAACGCAAACGATTTGCATACAATATCGGTAGTTTCTGACAATCCGAACGTAATTATTACAAACCTTAACGGAAATACAAGCGGAGCAACATATCAAATTATATTAAACAATAATTGGTTTGGAACTGCAAACATTACAGTAACAGTAACAGACAACAGCGGAGAAGCCAATAATGTTGATACTGAAATTTATCAATTAACAGTAAATCCTATAAATGATGCACCAATAATTACAAGTCAAAATTTGATTACAATTAGTGAAGGAGGTAATCATACAATTTTATTTGCAGATATTTTTGTAAATGATATTGACAATATTGTTCCCGATGACTTAACACTTTTTGTTCAGGCAGGAACTGATTATACTTTTTCAGGACTAATGGTTACACCCGATGCAGGTTTTGTAGGTCAATTACCTGTTGATATTTATGCAAATGATGGGACAGACAATAGCGTAATTTACCAATTAATTATTGAAGTTACGGAAACTGGTCCTGATGTTTGGGTAGGAAATACAACCGATTGGAATACACCAACAAACTGGGGCAACGGCAGAATACCTAATGAATATCGTTCAGTGGCAATACCAACTTCTCCCACAGGTGGTTCTTTTCCAATTATTGTAACTGATGATTTATGTAAAAATCTGACTTTAGAATCAGGCAGTCAATTTACTGTAAATAGTTCAGCTTCATTTGAAATGAATGATTTTTTAATTAAATCACCAGCAACTATCGGCACAACAGGTTCACTTGTTGATTATAACGAAAATGGAAATATTAGAATAAATGGAAATTCTCTTGTTGAAAGATATATTTTACCTCTTAATTTTCATTATTTTTCATCTCCTGTTTTAGACATGCCAACTTCATTATTTAATTTTAGTAATTTTTACAGCTGGGATGAAGATGCAGGCTGGTCAGGATTATTAACAGACCCAGTGGGTTGGGTTACTCCAATTGAACCTAGCTTAGAAATAGGAAAAGGGTATGCTTATTATTATTACGAGAGTATTATTGATTTTACTGGAACATTAAATACAGGAACATACTCTGTTACAGTTTCAAGAACTAATACTGGAAACCCGCTTAATGCTGAAGGGTGGGCTTTCCTAGGCAACCCGTATCCTTGTGCTTTGGACTTTGATTTATTTACAAACGATGCAAGTTTTCCTACTGAGGTAGATAAAACAGCTTATTATTGGAATGATCAAACGAAAAATTACGTTTATTATACAAATGGAGGAACACCAATCGGATTAAATGGAGGTTCAAGATACATTCCAGCAATGCAAGGATTTTTTATTCATACCACAGTTTATGGTTCATACACTCTGAATTTTAAAAATAGTTTTAGAACACACTCAACACAAGACTATTATAAGTCAGGAGAAGAGGGAATTTTAAAGTTATCAATATCTTCTGCATCAGGTAGCACAGATGAAACAGCAATTCAGTTTACAGAAAATGCAACATCAGAATTTGACGGACAATTTGATGCTTTCAAACGTTTCAGCACAGACTTGAATGTTCCTCATATTTATACAAAAACAGAAGAGCAGGAAACTGATTTAGCAATAAATTCATTACCATTGAATAATTTTGAAACACCTGTAATTATTCCACTAATAAATAGGTCTAATTCAGAAGTCCACAAAATAACAATGACAGATAATTCCGTAACTGTTGATAACATTATTTTATTTGATAAATTTGAAAACATTAAAATTAATCTGTTAAAGCAAAATGAGTATGAATATACACCAACGAATGATGACAGTAATAGATTTGAATTGCAACTTTACAACGGTGCATTAACGACAAACAAAATAACTGCAAACGATATAATTTTGTATCCAAATCCAACAACTGGCGAAATAAATATCAGACTTATAAATGGTGATATTCAACAACTAACAATTACTGATATTACAGGAAAAGTAATAATTGAAAAAATAGAAATCCATGAAAACGAAACTATTGATTTATCTGATTTTGCAAATGGTGTTTACATAATAAAAATACAGACAGATAAAGAAATATTTACTCGAAAAATAGTGAAAGAATAAGAATATTTAAGTTTAACTATTTTAATTAATTGCAAGGTGTTTTTAAATAACCTTGCAATTTTTGTATATTTACATGATTTTAATTTTATCAAAATTCAAAATGTGTATTATTTGATTCAAATTTCAGCTTTTGCATAAATAAAAAACTTTATAAAACCTACGACAAACAACAAATTATCTTACAATTTTTTATATTTAGATTTATTCTGAGAAAAATAAGTTTGTTTTCACATTCTTTATCAGGTGGTAAATGGTTTTTTATAGATTTTTCAGAAAAATTTAATTTATTCATTCTTAAATTAAATAAATTTATATTAAATTTGTAAATTATTTATTTCAAACACAATATTAATGAAATTCTCAGGACACGAAAGTTTTTATTGTAAAATTTTTTGGTTAAAAAAAGGCTACGATTTTTTAAAAGAAGGTAAAAACTTTAATGATGAAAATGCTGTTATTGACTTAGGAGTTGGTAAGAATATGGTATCATCTATAAAATTTTGGCTAAGAGCATTTGATTTAATTAATGAAGACAACACATTAAATTTATTTGCAGATAAAATTTTTTCTGATAATGGAAAAGACCCATACCTTGAAAATATAAACACTTTATGGTTACTTCATTACAATCTTATAATTTCTGAATATGCTTCAATATATTCAATAATTTTCAATGAGTTCCGAAAAGAACGAAATGAATTTAAAAAATATAATTTACATAAGTTTATCATAACCAAATGTGAGATAGAAAATTATTCATATAACGTAAACACCATTAATACAGATATTTCTGTATTCTTAAGAAGCTATTTAAAACCTGAAAGAAGTTCAAATATAGAAGATGAATTTAACAACTTATTTCTGGATTTAGAACTTTTAATTTCAAAAAGGAATCCTAAACAGAAATTAGACACTTTATATTCTTTCAATTACAAATCCAGAAGTGATTTTTCACCAGAACTAATTCTATACATTTTATTAGAAAAATATTCAAATAATAATACAATTGATTTTAATGATTTGCTGCATGAAAAAAATAATATTGGCTCTGTATTTTGTTTAGCAAAAAATAATTTGATTGAAATAATTAAAAATTTATCAAAAAAATATCCATTCCTAATATTTAATGATGATGCAGGTATTCAGCAAATCCAACTTAAAGGACAACTGCCAGACAAATGGGATATTTTTGAAAAAATTTACAACTGATACTTATAATTAGACATGAAATTTACTACTTCTATAAATATAGAGAGAGATATAAATCAGGACTTTGAATATATTCCAACTCCAAATTCAAAAATTGTTTTCAATGAAATTATAAATAATTTAAAATCAGGAATTCATTCTTATAATATTATTGGCTCGTATGGCACGGGAAAATCAAGTTTTTTATTAGCTTTTGAAAAAAACTTAAGAAAAGAAAAAATATATTTTGCTCCTCCAAATGGACAATTTAATGGTCTCTCAGATTTTGAATTTATTAATATAGTTGGCAAATATAGTTCGTTAGAAGATATATTGACAAATAAGTTTAATTTTAAGAATAATATTGATGTTTTAATATCTATTGAAAATTATTTTACTGCAATTTCTAAAAATAAAAAATTTATCATTTTGCTAATTGATGAATTTGGCAAAGTGTTAGAATATGCCGCAAAAAATAACCCTGAAAAAGAATTATATTTTATACAGTTATTTACAGAACTTGTAAACAATCCTGATTTAAACATTCTTTTTATTACAACTTTACATCAAAATTTCAATTCATACTCCAATAGCCTTTCTATTTCTCAAAAAAATGAATGGAGTAAAGTAAAAGGTAGATTTAAAGAAATAGCCTTTAATGAGCCTGTTGAACAATTATTACATTTAGCGTCTGAAAGAATTGCTTTAAAGAATTTTAAAATCAAAGATAAAAAAACATTCAATTCATTACATGATTTAATAAAATCATCTAATTTAATTGATTTATCTGACAGCATAGATTTAAATATTGCTGAAAAAATTTATCCAATTGATTTACTTGCAGCGTCCATTCTAACTTTAGCTTTACAAAAATATGGTCAAAACGAAAGGTCTTTATTTACCTTTCTTGAAGCAAATGAGAATTTTAGTATCGAAACTTTTGATTTTAAAAATAAAAATATTTACAGCATAGTTGATGTTTTTAGTTACCTGACTTTTAATTATTATACTTTCATTAATACAAAATATAATCCCGACAACAGACAATGGGCAGCGATCAATAATGCTCTTGATAAAATTGAAAGTAATTTTAATGAAAAGATTTTAGATGCTTCAAAAATTTTAAAAATAATTGGCTTAATATCAATTTTTGGCAATTCCACAGGTATTCTTGATAAAGAATTTTTAATTAATTATTCAAAATTAGCATTAGAAATTAGTAATCCAATTGATATAATTGAAAAACTTGAAAGATACAAAATTATAAAATACGCAAAATTTAAAGATAAATATGTATTTGTTGAAGGAACTGATGTTGATATTGAAATAGAATTAATTGAGGCAGGTGCAAATATACAGAAAGCAAAAGATATTACTGAAAAAATCAAACAATATATTGATTTATCATATATTTCGGCAAAAGCTGTTCAGTTTGAAAATGGTACTCCAAGATTTTTTGAATATAAAATTTCAACTAATCCCATATCTGAAACACCGACTGATGAGGTAGATGGATTTATTAATTTAATTTTTAATCCGAAAATAAATGAAACTTCAATATTAGAACATTCTGCTAATTGTCAAGAAGCAATCCTATATGTTCATTATAAAAACACAGAAGAAATTACAGGTATTTTACATGAAATTGATAAAATAAATCACGTAATTGAGCATGTTGATAAAATGGATAATATTGCATTAAAAGAACTTGATGAATTAAAAAATTACGAACTAAATAATCTAAATCAACAAGTTGTAAATAATTTGTTTATTAAAAATAATTTAATTGAATGGTATTTTAAAGGAAAAAAAATAGAAATCAACAATAAAACACAATTAAACAAATTTTTATCTCAAATGTGTAGAGAAGTATATTGCTACACCCCCGTATTTAGAAATGAAATGGTAAATAAGCACAAATACAGTTCTGCTATGACAACAGCAAGACGAAATCTGTTTGCCAATTTATTTGAAAACTGGATATTTAAAAATTTGAAATTTGAAGAAGGAAAATATCCGCCTGAAAAATCAATATACTTAACACTTCTCAAAAATACAGGTATTCATAGAAAGGAAGGTTTTGATTATATACTTGCAGAGCCTTCAGATAACAGCTATAATGAATTGTGGAAAGCTTCGGAATTATTTCTTGAAAGTGCTAAATCAAAAACTCAAAACCTTTCAGTGTTTATATCTATTTTATTATCAAAACCTTTCAAGTTAAAACAAGGGTTTATTGATTTTTGGGTTCCTTTATTTTTATTTATAAAACGAGAAGATTACGCATTGTTTTCAAACAATGTTTTTATACCCGAATTAAATATAGATTTCATTGAATTTCTCACTAAAAAACCTGCCGATTTTACTATCAAAACTTTTGATATTTCAGGAGTAAAACTTGATATATTCAACAAATACCGTGAACTGATTAACCTTGAAGCGAAAGAAAAAGCCGAAAAAACCAGTTTTATCGAAACAATTAAACCTTTTTTGACTTTTTATAAACAATTACCGCAATATTCAAAAAAAACTAAGAGGTTATCTAAAAGTGCTATAAGACTTAGAGAAGCAATTGCAAAAGCAAAAGACCCCGAACAAACTTTTTTTGAAGATTTTCCAACAGCTTTGGGATTTAATAATCTGGATTTAAAACAAAACGAAGAGTTTTTAAAGGATTATGTTTTTCACTTACAAAACTCTATTAGAGAATTAAGAACTTCGTTTAATGACTTAATTTTAAGAGTTGAAAATGTTGTTTTGGAAACAAATGGTATTAAAAGCAAAGAATTTCAGGATTATAAAAAACAAATAACAAATAAGTATAAGTCTCTAAAATTAAACTTATTAACATCAAAACAAAAATCTTTCTACAACCGTTTAAATTCAGTAATTTCGGGTAAAAACGTATGGATTAGCTCTTTATCACACGACTTGCTTGGCAAACCTCTTGAACAAATTAAAGACGAAGAAGAAGAGTTTTTATCAGAAAGAATAAAAAATACTTTTGCAGAATTAGACAATCTTATACAAATTCATAAAATACACAAAGATAATCAAAAAGACGAAATCTTTAAATTTGATATTACAACAATAAAAAAAGGAATGATTACAAATCAGATAATTATTCCAAAAGAAAAATTGAAGGAAGTAGATGCTTTACAGAAAAAAATTGAAACCATTATTGGTAAAGACGATACAATTTCAAAAGCAGCTTTGATTAAATTATTACAAAAAAAATTAGTTTAAAATGGATGTTCGACACGTATTAGGTATTTCAGGAGGTAAAGATAGTGCGGCATTAGCAATATATATGAAAATTAAATACCCTGATTTACCAATTGAATATTATAATGCTGATACAGGAAAAGAGTTGAAAGAAACTTATGATTTACTTTCAAAACTTAAAGGCGTATTAGGACATATTGAAGAATTAAGAGCAGCAAAAGGTTCTACCGAAGATAATCCTTTCGACCATTTTTTGAAATTATACAATAACTATTTACCATCTTCAATGGCAAGATGGTGTACAGAAAAAATGAAACTTTCTGAATTTGAAAAATATGTTGGTGCAGATCTTGCAATTTCTTACGTAGGGATTAGAGGTGATGAAGAACGAGAAGGCTATGTATCAACTCGTTCAAATATTCAAACAATTTTTCCTTTTAGAAAAAATATCTGGAGTTTAGATGTAATAAATAAGTTTTTAGCTAATGAAAATATTCCATTTTTAATTGACTTTTACAAGAATAATATTCCAAAAGATAAGCTAAATGATATAATTGAGATAGTTGAAAGACCTTTAACAAAAGCATTTTATTACTCAAAAAAAACAAATGCCTTACTCGATTTTGATATTATACTTTTTAACAAAGCTGTTTTTGAGTTCTTAAAAACAACAGATTACCCGATTAGTAAACTTGAATATTTTCCATTAATTGATAATGAAGATATTATTGGTTTAGAAGATGTAAAAAAAATACTTATTGATAATAATGTAGGTATTCCTGCTTATTATAATGAAATTGAATTTGAAGTGGACGGAAGAAAAGGTACTTATGCAAGAAGTCGTTCGGGCTGTTTTTTTTGTTTTTACCAGCAAAAAATAGAATGGGTTTGGTTATACGAACAACACCCCGATTTATTTAAAGAAGCAATGGAATATGAAAAAGATGGTTATTCTTGGAATGAAAAAGAGAGATTGGAAGACCTAATAAAACCCGAAAGAATTAAACAAATCAAACATAACTATCTTGACAGAGTGGAAAGACTGAAGAAAAAAAAGAAATCTGAATATCTGATTGATATTTTTGAAGAAGATAGTATTAATTGTGCAAATTGTTTTATTTAAACTTAAAATAAATAATGGAAACAAACTTTATAGAAAAAAATAAGATTGCTAAAAATTCAACAATATTTTATAAAATAGTAAGCGAAGAAGGATTTATATTATGGTCTGAAACAATAGAAACCAATAACAGTTTCAGTGCCTTTATAAATAATACTTTTGGTGAAAAGTATGAATATTTTGATGAAAACAAACAGATAGCAAAATTAATGCGAATTTCTGAAATTGATAAAACTAAAGAGTTCGTTTTTGTTCAATTAATTGCATATCCTGATTTTGATATTGAATTAGATTTGGATAATTTATATGTAGATGAGTTTTTTAATTTGAATTAAATGCTAAATAATATCAACTGGTCATATAATCGTTCATATCGTACAGGCACAGAAAACGAACCTATTGAGTTTTATTTGAATGCATTATCAAATAGTAATCAGTTAGAGTTACTGTTAGGATATTTTAGTACATCTGCTATAAGTTTGTTGTCTTTAGGTTTTGCAAAATTTATTTATAATAATGGCAACGCTAAAATTATAATTAACAATATATTATCTGAAAAAGATAAAAATATACTTGAAAAAAGTTCAGATAAAAACTCATTCCAAATATTTAGCATAAATGATATACAGCAAATCAAAGAAGCATTAGACAATTATGGAAAACATTTTTTTGAATGTATTGCATGGCTGATATCACAAAATAAATTAGAATTTAAAGTAATTAAACCCAAAGACAAACAAGGTATTGCACACTATAAATCAGGTGTTTTTTCAGATGGTTCAAATAAAATTGGCTTCAAAGGGTCAGTTAATTTTACTGCTACAGGACTATTAGAAAATCTGGAAGAATTGGACATATACTTATCATGGGAAAATGGACGTTCAAATAAATGGATAAATGGACAGGAAGAATATTTTAAAATCATTTATTCCGGCAATGCAGATTTTGTTGATTATTTGGAAGTAAAAGACATTCAAACAGCAATATATAACGAGTTTGGAGATAAAAATATAAATCAACTTCTTATTCAAGAAAAGGAATTAATTGAAAAGAAGAAGATTTTTTTTGAAAAAAATGAAAAAGTATTAGAATTAATGGAGCAAATACAAAATGAAATAAATATAATTTTAAGAGAACCAAAATTTCCATACCCAAGTGGCCCAAGAGAATATCAAAAAGAAGCGTATGAAAATTGGAAAAATAATAATTTTCAGGGAATATTTGCAATGGCAACAGGAACTGGTAAAACAATTACTTCCTTGAATTGTGTTCTTGAAGAATATAAAAAATCTGAAAAAAAAACTTACCATTCAATTATTTTAGTTCCAACAATTACATTAGTAGAACAATGGGAAAAAGAAGCAAAATCATTTAATTTCAATAATGTAATTAAAGTTTCTTCAAAATTCGATTGGAAAAAAGAATTAGCAACAACATTATCAATTTCCAAAAGAATACCAACTTCATTTATTGTTATAAGTACTTATGCTTCATTTATTAAAGATAGTTTTCAGAATTTAATAAATAAATTTCCAACTGATACTATTTTTATTGCTGACGAAGGTCATAATCTTGCATCTCCAAGTGTTTTAAAAGCTCTAAAAGGTTTTCCTTTGCAAAAAAGAATTGGCTTATCTGCCACACCCAAAAGAATTTATGATTTGGAAGGAACTTTTGCTATGGAAAGCTTTTTTAACGATGCTGAACCATATATTTATTCATATTCAATGGATAAAGCAATCGATACTG
>Ga0193956_1000961_pt1 | contig 12024 bp, 25 predicted proteins | sample BB_7_MG_FD_140358 | JGI IMG/M metagenome (GOLD analysis project Ga0193956, IMG submission 140358) | Microbial mat bacterial communities from the Broadkill River, Lewes, Delaware, United States - BB_7_MG | ecosystem: Environmental > Aquatic > Freshwater > River > Microbial mats | place: USA...
CTTATAATCTTGTTCAATTATTTCTTCAAAAAAAGATTCTGTTATATTGTAGTATTCAGATGATGATTTTATAAACTCTCTATATCTAGATTTTTTTAAGTTAGATTTTTTATCAAATTCTTTTATTTGATTTGCTCTTGTCATAATTCCAGATAAAGCTATATAGTCTTCAGTTAGTTTTAATATTGACTTATTACAAGACCTTGATTCTATAGATATATCTGAATTACCATTTAACTTAACTATAATATAATTATAATTACCTACCAAGCCTTCACTTATTAAATCTTCATAAAATACATTTATGGGTTTATAGGTTACATCTTTATCTGTTATAATTATAGTTGGATATTTCATAGGTTACCTCTTGAATTTTTCAATTAATTTTTGATTATTAATACATCTTAAGTTTTCAGATTCTATAATTTTTTTTATTTTTGGTAAAAAACTATCAGCTATTTCATTAAAATTAGCAATAGTTGCTTTGTAATTAATTCTTATATTATATGTTAAATTTGTTTCAACTTTTACACTTTGAATTTTGGGATTTATTTCTCTGATGAGAGCAACTATATTTGTTGGATTTACTTCTTTTTTATTCATATAGACAAGTAAAAAATCTAACTCATCAATTACCTTCAATTCATCTGTAATTTCATTATTTAAAACAACAGTAAATGAAGAACCATCTCTAAATCTGTACTTATTGTAGGCAACACTAACAAGAACAGTTAAAGCAATAGGTAAAATAAATGTAAGAAACACTATTGATACTTCCATTATACAATCTCCCTTAAGTCTAAAATCATACAATCTTGCTTTTCTTTTGTTTTTGTAACCCTATTGGTTTCCTTTAGCCATATTTCTTGTATTGTTAAGATTAAATATTTTCTAATTTGCTTTAAAGGAGTTTGCTCTAATTTTTGTCTAGGAATCCAATCTTGTTTTAATTCATACTGTTTTCTCAATTCTCTAGTTAAGTTCCACATATCATCTTTACTTCTAGTTATTTGAAACTTAGTCATCATCTCAATAATAGTAAATTTTTCACCCATGATTCTCTCCAATCAATTAATCATGAATTACATTATACCATTAAAAAGAAAAAGTCAAGTAATTTCATTATGTGTTTGAAACAATGTTTACAGGCAACTTTTTCCTTGTTATCTGTAAAGGATTTTCTGATTGTTTTTTATAAAAATCATTTACACAGCTTTCATTTGATATCCTTTTATTGATGTTATGATAAATCACTAATAAAGTTACTAATCTTTTTTACCAACTCATTATCTTTTTTGTAAAGATTCTCAATAATATTATTAACTTTATCTACATCTATTTTATTAAAAGTATTAATTTCTTGAATTATATCTATTTTATTTTCAAGCCCAATAATAAAATTTTTTAATCCTTGGATTAAATCTTCATTAATATTACCATTAGTCCATAGATTAAACTCTTGCTCTTTCTGTTTCTCTTTACTTAATTCTTGAGGGTTTTTTACTATACATTTTTTACCCCAATTATCCCTTACAGTAACTTCAACTTCTCCTTTAGTAGTATATACACAATACCCATCACTTACATCATACTCATCTGTTGTGTATTGAAACCACATAGATAAATTATACCTATGTAAATGGACTAATATAGCACAGTAATATCCTGAAAGACGTATATCATCATCTTGAAATTCAGCAGTTAATACTTTTTCTCCATAAGGATAAAACTTTAATATATCTTTGTCTTCATTTAAATCAGTAATACCATTCTTAAGATACAAATCTTCAAATTTAATATTCTCTTTATACTCCATTTTTTTAAGATGATACAAGTCTAATTCTTCAAACAATTCTTTCTCATTATTCATTAAAAAATACCCTTTGTTTCTTATAAGTATTAAATATTTATTATCATATTTGAATATAAAGACAGTTTCTGATGACCCCCTTGTAAAAATAACAGTACATATATGAAAATATTTACCATTGTCATTGTTAGAATTCCTATCAAGTAATAAAGCTGTATAAAATTTTTCTTTAATATATTTGATTAGTTGCTCATTTTTCATAATTAACTCCACTTATTAAATTCTTCACGATTATCAGGATCAGGTGCTGTAACTGAATCAATATATATTTTCTTTAATTCTTATTGCTTTTTAATTAAAGCCTTTTCCTGCAATTTCTTCTACTAGGTTTTCTTTTAATTCCACTAGTAGTAAGTCCACCATTGTAATCATCTTTTCCATGAGAAAGAAATGATGCTTCTTAAATAATATATCAATAAGCATAGAAAGTCAAACATTTCATTATGTATTTGAAATTGTTATAGTGCTTGAAGATGGTTCATCTCCATCTATATATCTTTGAAACTCTTCATCTGTTAACCCTAAATATTCCTTTAGTGTTAATTTAGAATCAGAGTAATGCCAATCATCTACCATTTTATCAAGTATTTTGAAATCTTTCATGGTAATTCCTTTATCTTATTATCTCTTCTAGTTTATCAGTTGCATTAGTAGGAAGCAGTAATATTATCTTTTTGGGTTCTGTAATTGTACTATTGCTATCTAATTTAGGAAATTTATTTCTCCAACAATCAGTACACATATGATTAACATTGTAGTTACTATGTATTAAATCAAATAAAGCTGTTACACTTGATGATACTTCATAAATTTTTTTATCATCTTTCTCATCATTTTTCTTGCATATATCACAAGTTAAAATTATCTTAATCATTTTGACTCCTTAGTTAAACCATTTTATAATAGGATCTTGTTTTACACCTTTCTCCCAAACATACCAAGCATAGGCTACTGCTGAAGAGTTTTTACTTTCAAAATCTCCATTTTTAGCACAAGGAATTCTTGTACTTGAGACATATATAATTTTAGGTGGATTATTAATGAATAATTCTTTTCTACCTTTACTTTCCATAAAAGTAAGCTTAAGAAACATAATTATCTTTCTTCCAGGCTTTATTATTTTTAAACTATGCTCTACAAATTGTTTAGCATATTTATAGGGTGGATTAGTCACAATATCTCCATCCCAAGATTTATAATCATAGAAGTCTTTTACAGAACCAAATCCTCTATCTATCAAATCTGAGGAAGTTACAGTTTTTCCTGCTTTAATAAATTCTTTAGCTAAATGACCTGTTCCCACAGATGGCTCTAAGATATTATCAAAATCCTCTAATTCCATTAATAACTTTGCTGCATTAGGATGAGTTGCATAAAAATCATGCTTTTCTCTTTCATCTTTACTATGACTGCTTGCTCCTAATGTAGAAAACACTGTTGTGTTACCTTGCTTATAATCTTTCCCTTTTTCATTTGTCATTTTTTATCCTTAATAGCTTTTGAAATTAAAGGAGTTAAGTTTTTAACTAACTCTTCTGCTGTTACTAATTCTTTTTTTATTTCAATATCAACAGAAATTCTTTTATTTTCTTTATCATCATCACTTTGACTTACCTCAACCTTACTCTTAAGAATAAAAAAAGGAACAATCCACTCATCAAGACTCATTAATTCAGGATCTTCTCCAATATCTATAAAATCTTGTTTTTCTGATTCACGACCTAAAGGGCAATTCATAACAGAGCATTTACCAAGTTCTTTATCTTTTTTTTCATCAATAAATTCTTTTTCTTCACAATCTACATGAGTGCAACCATAACCACCATTAATATCTGTATTATTGGTGAAATATCCACATTTTTCTATTAAATCATCTATATGTATCATACTTTCAGTCATTTTTTATCATCTCCTTTTTTTAAAAAGTTATTTATTATTTTTAATCCAGAATCATCTCTTTTAGATGAAGCATATTTAATTGCATCTAAAGGAACTTTTTCACATATCAAATGAACTCTTTTTAAATCTTTATTACCTAATTTACTCCATAACATATAAAGGTCTTCACCACTTAATTCAGGGATTCTTTGAATTGTTGCAATTATTAAAATACTTATTGTCCCCATAGAAATACTTCCCATAGTTTTTATTAAAATAGCAATAAACTCCAAAGCACCAGGAACTCCCTTTGTTCTTTCTATTAATTCTCTATTTGTATCAAACATTATTTATCCCTCTTAATAAAATTAATATTTATTTTAATATTTAATGCTTCTTGAAGTTGAACAATAGTGATTGTTTTCAAAGGAGCATCTGTGGAAAAAACTTTAGTAAGATATCTTTTGTTTATCCCTGCTTTTTTAGCAAGTTGATTCTGTGTAAGACCTTGAGATTCCATTTCTCTCAGAAATTTATTTACAATATATAACTGCAACACATCTGCTTTAAAATCTAATTTTTCCTTTTCAATTTTAAAACTTAACATTTCTTTAAAAAAATCATTTATCTTAACCATACTATTCCTTTTCTAGTTTCTTAATTATCCTTTCAATTTGTATTAAATCAGATTTTAAATCACCAAACATAGGATTGTAACCATTATTTATCATCAGTTATAACTTTAGATATAGTTGCCAATCCACCATTATAATCATCTTCTCCGTGACCAAGAAACATTGCTCCTTCAATATAAATTTTATCTCCAACTTCAGGTAAATCCATAATAACCTCCAAACAATTAATTATTTAGATAATATGCTGTTACAATTAAAAAGTCAAGTTTTTTATTGACTTTCTATTGTATTAAGTATAATATAAGAAAGGATTGGAGGTTATTATGAAAAGAGAAAGTTTAGTAATGTTTGGTAGTATTGGTGTTGGTCCTATGGATAAAGATTTTATTAGTTTAGATAAAAAGTTAAATCATGATTTCAAATTAACTAAAGAAGAAGTTATTTATTTAAAAGATAAAATCAAATTAGGTTTAGATACTTTTATTGATATGACAAAAGAAATGATTGAAAGAATTGAAGAGTATTATAAACATAAAGAAAAAGTTGATAAGGCTCTTGAGGTTCTCAATAAAGAGTTTAATGGTAAATACTTAAAATTTCAAGTTTCATCTAACTTAGTAGAAACAGAGGATTTTGTTTTTCATCATTGTAGATATCATGGATATTGGGCTGTTTTATCCATGGAAGAACCTGAACTATATAATAAAGCATATAAATTAATGTTAGAATTTGCTAATGATAAAACTATTTTTAGTCAAATAGATAAAGATGTTGATTTTAAAAATTTTGGCTTAAAAATTAGAGATGGTTATTCTATTTTTGATAGATGTTTATATCATTATAATAATATTTTTAAACAGGAGATATAATGGAAAAATTACTGAATCTAAATGAAAAAATTACTGAAAATGATAGAGAATACCCATCAACAGCAAGCATAAAGTCAATAGGATTTAATAAAATAGATCATAGAACTTTTACTTTTCTTGTTGATATGATGAATAAAGAAGAACTACTTCATATAAAAGAAGAATTGAGAATGGAGATAAAAAAAGGATTATCTATTAAAGGTGTATATAATGCAGCTAAAATTAATGAAAGACCTCCACAAATTATACTATGCTTAGAATATGTGAATCAATTAATAGGGGGAACTCATGATTGACCAATCCGTAATACTTAAAGAAGTTAAAGAAGGCATAAAAGCTTTAGTTAAAAAAATTTCAAACAGTAAAGATGATAAAATAAATGAAATTTTGACTAATGCTACTGAGGAAGAGAAAATAAAGTTATTATATATGGAATTAAAAAAAATAACTAAACTAGATTATGATGATTTTGAACATAAAGAAATTAATGAGTTCATTATACAAAGATTTTTTTTGATATTAAAATCATACACAGGGAGATAACATGATAAATACAACTACTAAAGAATTATTTGATATAAAGAATAAAATTATTAAAGAATACAACAAAAGAAGTAATGAAAGTAATGTTTTTAGATTAAATAATTTAAACAGTAAGTTATTGGCAAAATTAAGAACTTTAAACAAAACAGTAAAAATTGATAAGGCAATAACTAAAGCATCAGGAACACCTCTGGGTTTTATAGGATCACTAGAAGATGCTAAAGATATTAAAAGTATTAAAAAAATCCTAAAAGAAAATAATTCAAAGTTAAGAAAATTAAAGAACTAATCCATAAAACTTAATATATGAGCTATAACTGATATTGTATAGCCATTTCCAATCATCTTATAGCGTTGTGAGGAACTCATCATTTTTTCTTTTTTACCTTGCATAAAAGGTACTAGTGTGTAGTTGTCCTTAATCGTCTGCAGTCTTTCACATTCTAAAGGAGTTAATTTTCTATAGAATTTAACATCCTCATACTCTATTTCTAGCTTATTGTTTTCTTGCCAAGCACAAGAAGTTACAGTTGGAGATTTTTCAGTATGTTTACCACCTTTGTTAAATCCTCTTCCACTTTGAATTATAGCAACTTTAGGTTCTCTATTGCCACCTGTACAAGTATTTACAGTAGGGGCTTTCCCTAATTCGGAGTATACTCTTTTTATAGAATCATGACCACTAATATCCTTAGCAACACCTACTTGAATACACTCTTTTTTATGACTATATACAACTAAATTATCTTTTTGCACAGTTGTTAAACAGTTACTTTTATTATCGCTTCTAATCTCTAACCTTTGAGTCGATTTACCTGCAATAGATTTACCTTTTTTATCTTTCCTTTTACCATCTTCTAAATATCTACCTCTTAGAGATCCTATTTTTACATCATTATTATTCATCTTTCCATTATTATGAATAATATAATCTTTAATTATAGTTAAGGGTACTTTTATATAATTATCTGTTGGTCTTATTTTACCTGGATTCATTATTGTATTTGCTTTTTCATCAATTTCTTTGTGTTTAAATCCAAAGCCATTTCCTTTTTCTTTTTGTTTTTCCTTGTGAGTTAATAAGCAATTCATCATATTAGAAGATAATAAATGTTCATTTATATAATTGTTTATATTTTCATCTAGTATATCTTTAATAACTAAACCTTTATCTTTAGGTTGAGTTACATTTTTTATGTTAGTCCAATATTGTCTTTTACGATTTTGAGCAGAGGGAAGAGCTGAATTTATTATAATGCTATCCCATTCAATAATTTCTTCAGTATTAATATTTTTAAATTTAGCTTTATTTTTTTTATCTCCACCATTTAATCTTTCCCAATTATCTCCATATTGGATCTCAAATAATGTATTAGTAATTATATCTCTCCATTTTTGAGCCATTATCACATTTTCTAAAAGAAAATATTTAGGTTTTACTGCTTTTAACAATCTTACATATTCCCAGAATAAATAAGACTGTCCATCAAACTCAAACTTTTGCTCTTTTAATTTTAAATATTGTTCTAAAGTAGTTATTTCTAATTTATCTTTAGTTGACATTCCATTTCTTCTACCAGAAAAACTGAAATTCTGGCACGGCGAACCTCCTATTAATAAATCAATATCCTTAAAATCATCAGGATTAAGCTTAGTAACATCTCCTATATGATTTGTGTCAGGGTAATTGTATTTACTCACAGCAGAGGCATATTTGTCTATCTCTGAGGCATGATATTCAGATATAGGTATATCTGCTTCATCTAGAGCTAACCTTGCTCCTCCCAATCCATCAAATAAAGATAAAACTTTTTTTTCCTTACTTTTATGGTTTATCATATCTATTAAATTATTAAATTTTGCCATTATTTACCTTTAAGACATAGTGATTAAGTAAGTTTTAATCTTTCATTAAATTCTTGAGTTTCACTTTTTAACCAATATTTAAAAGTGAGACTCTTTATTTCACTACTATCTTTCAGTTTTAAAAAAGTTAATTCTAAAATATAATCAGGTTTTTGATTTAGCTTTAGATTCCATTTTTTTATTTCATTCTCATAGTATTTATAATTATATTTATTAAATAATAAATAAATAATAAATAGTAACTCTATTATAGCTATAATTTCATAAATCATATTTATTCCTTTTTATCTAAAATAAGTTTTCCATCTACTAAAAATTGTTCAAAATAAAACTCTACTTTTGCACCAGTTTCTTCTATTAGTCCATACTTAAGACTTAATCTATAATTTCTAGATGTTTTCATTGCCCTTTCTGCTTGAGCTTGCATTTCCCTTTTGAATCCTTTTATAGAGAATGTATATTTAGCTCCATTACAAACAGGACAAGATGGAAAATAATTATCCATATGGTCTAAATCATCTTTTCCTAAGTGACTTAAAAAATCAGGTTGCCATTTATTAAGTACATGTTGAAGAAAATATTCATGTGGAATAACATGGTCTACGTGCATTCTAGTAAGTACTACTCCACAATAGGCACATTTTCCATTAAATTTTGCTTTAATTATTTCTCTTTTTTTCTTACTGATTGATTTTCTTTTAGGCTTTTTATTCATTTAATAATCCCTTAGATAAAAAAAGATTATATATCATCTGAACAACTAAGTCAATATATAGATATTATCATTGCTGTATAAGTATCATGATCTTTATTATCATCATAAAATCGCTCTATTTTACAATTATGCTTCATAAATTTTTCTTTTATAAAATTAAATTCTATTGCAGTTGAAGGAGTTTCAATAGAGATTAAAACCATGGCTTCATTTGCTAATTCTAACTTCTTTTTTCTTATTAATTTAGAATTAATTTCATTAATCATTTTGTTAATTTTATTAAAATCTATAATCTCCTTTTTTTTTTGAAAAACGGGCAAATCTATTTCGTTAATTTTTATCATTCTTCTGCTCCACTAATTATATTTACTGAGTACTCAATATCTGATAAATCAAGGAAGTCATCTGAAGTCTTTTTACTTCTCTTCTTATTAAGCTTTTTCATTACCTTAGTCCATTTCTCAAGTATTTTCTTTTTTTCAACATCATCTATTGTAGAATCAGACATTTTAGTATATTTATCTCTAAATGAATCAGAGATATCAATAAGATTTTCTCTTAAGAATAAATCATTATTACTATAAGCATTATATATTTTATCATCTAATATATATAAATTTATAAAGAAACTTATCTTTAAGAAAATTATTTCATAATTGTTTCTACCATGTACTGTTGATATCTCTAAAAATCTATCAGAATTTAAAGTAAAATCTTTTACAATATTTCTATGAAAAGCACTAACATCTGCTTCAATACTTCTTTTAATATTACTGTCTAAGATTCTTTTCTTTTTATTAGTTCTACCAAATAATTTATCCCAAAAGGATGAAACATATGATTCTTTCTCTCTTATTATCTTTTTTTCACGAGACCTTGGATTATCTATACGAAATTTAGGTAAAAAATATTTTAATAATTCTTCTCTATCACTATAAGTTAAGTTATGATAAAAAAGTTCTCTCTGAGTGGTTGTTTCCATTTTGGAAATAGCCTTTGATAACCTTTCCCTAACAGTTGTTTCTTTTGCTTTTGTATACATTGTTGATGATCCAAGACATATTCCCATTATTCTACCTCAATAAATCTATCAGGAATCATCCAATAACCATTTACATGATTTCTATTTTCAACAATATATTCAATTATTTTTAAGTGTACAGCTCTTCCATATGGAGGAACTTTATATTTTCTTCTTGTTAGTGTTCCTAGAACTATGTGACTATCTATATCTACCAAATAAGGTTCATTGAAAAAGATAACTGTATCTAAGGTTATTTTTGATTTATCCATTTTAAAAAATTCAATTTCTCTAATAGAGTTTCCTTTTTTAATAACTTCTTCATTATGGAAATCTTCATATTTCAAAGTTTCCATCCATTCTTTTAATTCTTTAACTTTAACTTTTTTCATATATTTTCCTTATTATAATGTTTATTATATTTAAGACTAAGAGCATTAAAGATAGTATTTAATGATAAATATCTATTTTCTGATAATAATTCATCATTTTTAAATAATAAAATATTCTTTCTATCTTTTGATTGAATTATTTTTATCTTGATATTTTCTTTAGATATTATAAATCCACCTTTTATTTTTTGAATAAAAAAATCCCTATTATTTCTTATATTTATAGTAAAATATAACTTAAGTAGATTTATACTATCTTTTATATATTTAGGACTGTTAGCATATTTATGGTATTTACTCCACTCTTTTCTATTACGAAGGCGAACCCATTCTTTATCTTCATTTTCTTCATATTGTTTTTTCATGTCATTATTATCCAGATCATCCCTAAATACATTTCTTATCATTATTAAAAATAAATCCTTGATGGAAGCGAAGAATTCAGATGATACAGCAGATCTTAAATTAGTCATAATAATTGTTTTATTATCATTTTTTAAGGTTAAAAGCAATTCGTATTCTCCATAAATACTATCTTGTACAACAAAAGAAGCTTTCTTATTACCTCCAAATATAAGAATAGTGTAAAGATGTGTAACTCCTCTCTTAAAAACCTTATCACTAAAAAATGATAACCTATGAAACATTTGGTGAGGAGTTATTACTTCTCCATCATCAATTCTAGTAAAAATATATTCTTCGTTTTTTAATTTATTAGAATCACCTTTTTCATATTTTACAAGTATTACTTCTTCCTTTTCATTAATTAGAGTTATATTCATTGTTTTCTCTGAATTTTTTAATATCTGTTCTAACTAACTGCATATTCCCCCCTTAGGTATTTGCTTAATTCAAGAATATCTTTAATTATATTATAATGAAAATATCTCTGATGTTTACCATTTACTTTAAAAGAATGATTAGAGTGATATTTTCTGCCCCACCATTTAACAGGTTTGTCTTTATTATCCAAAATAAATTTTATAAATTCATATTGATTATTCATGCTGAGATTATATAATTTAATTATGCCATTATTTTTTACTATAACTTGGATACTATCATCAAGTATATTGCCATCTTTATCAGGTTTTACATAAAATGAATAGTCACTAGATTTAAAATATTGATAACCTAATCCTTTTAGATGTTTTAAGTTTTCCTTACCAAGTCTATAAGCTTTTAGATTTCTGTTAAAAATATCCATATTATTTCCATTCTGACATTTTAACTATTGGTACTAAGCATACAGATGTTTTTTCAAATTTAGTTAGCTTAGTGGTAAAATAATTTGTTGGATTAATTATAAACTTAATTAATTTCTCCATACTTCTGCTATATTGTTGCATTTTTTTTATATATCTAGCATCTTGTTCATATCCTTTCTTGAATAAACTTTTAGAGTAAGCTTTTTTAATTAAATTTATTTGGTTTTCTTTTTTTGTTAAATTAGCTTTTAAAGCTCCTTTAGTTCTCTTATATGTTTTATATTTAAGTAGATTAAATATCATTAATCCATGGCTGTAAAAAACACCATCTAATGCAGGCATTGTTTTTTCTTCACCAAAATACATTTGTTTCAAAGGCTTTAAAACTCCTGTTTCAATAAATTCTCTATCTAGCTTTTCTTCAAAAAACTTTTTATTAGGAGCATTGTATTCAGCAATATATGATTTTACAGTATCTCTACTAATCATATTATCCATTTTAAATACAGACTTAGTTATAGAAAATCCCCAATAGTTTTTCATAGTTACTCCTCACTAATATATTCTACACCTTTTTTAATAAGAGTAGGCTTGTCAATATCAATAAATTCATGAGTAGTGATGATATGTACTCCTTCATAAGGGTACAATTTAGAAATTTCTTTTGCTAGATGAAGTTTCTTAAATAAAAATGTTTTAGCACTTTCGAAATACTCTTCAGGTTCTATTTTTATACAATGACTACCATCAAAAAGACTATATTCAAGAGAGCATTTTATTTTTGGAAACTCTAGTAATAAAAGATTAATTTTATCTTCAAGAAACTTATCAGAGTTATATTTCTCTTCAATTTCAATTTTTAAATTTTTAGATATTTTTATTTTATTTCTATTAGTTTCTATTACTATATTATCTGACTCATATTCTGTTATATCTATTATAGTATTACTAATAACTTTATCTTTATTTATCATCATATCTCCTATTAAAATAATTGTCCTGGTGCTTTACTTAATTGAATTTCAAC
>Ga0193956_1000965_pt1 | contig 12002 bp, 13 predicted proteins | sample BB_7_MG_FD_140358 | JGI IMG/M metagenome (GOLD analysis project Ga0193956, IMG submission 140358) | Microbial mat bacterial communities from the Broadkill River, Lewes, Delaware, United States - BB_7_MG | ecosystem: Environmental > Aquatic > Freshwater > River > Microbial mats | place: USA...
ATCATATTCTTTTTTCATATCTTCTGCAATTCCATTTTCAATACTTGATATAACATTTAGTACTTCTGAATATAAAGTTTCTTTTACACTTTCTTTTTCTTTTAAATCAAGTATCCTTTTATACTTTTTTGCATTTTCTAAAAATACTATTTCATATATTTTATTTGTATATTTTGCATATTTAAAATTCCCCATATCTAGATAATAATCTAATGCATTTGTAAACTCTTGTCTATAACTAAATTCTTTCTATGATGCGGATAAATAATTATCTTCCCTTTGATTTATATATTTTGTATGACCACCAGTTTTTTTTGCTATAACATCTAAAACTATATCTAAAATTTTACTTCTTATATGTTTAGCTTTTTGACTTTCTGTTATTAACATAGCAAGATTTAAAACTGCTCTGAATGAAAAAACCCCTAATGATGGGGTTTTTAGCATGTCTCCGACATTCATGTCGGAGACATACTCTTTAAATTCTTTGAACTCTTCTCCTCTTAAAACTCTATATCCATTTTTAACTAGTTCTTCTTTATTTTGTTCTAAGTATCTTTCAATAGTTCGTATATCTATGTCAAGAGGTTGTGCTACTTTTGCTTTTGTAAAAATTCTTTCATCTTACCATGTTTTTCCACCTAAAGCTAAATGTAATTCTACTTTTTCTAAAGCATAATTATTATTTAAAATATTTTGTCTACTAATATCTGATGTTGTTAAGTCTTTTGTCATTGATATTTTGCCTTTTAATAGAATATATGGTTAGAAATTTAAGTAAATTATGTATGATTATATTATAACTTATTTTATATTTATAAAGTATTTTAATGTGTTGTATATATTGGAATATTGACCTATAAACTCCTCAAGAGTTTTAGGTCGTAAAAGATTTGCTAGGTTAGTACTCATCTTCGTAGTATTCGTCTTGTTTTACTTGCTTTCTATTTTGTTTTGTTTGTTCTTTCATAAAGTGTCTTAAGTTTTCATACTCATCACTTTCTAAATATCTTGTTTTTCCTGATGGTAAGTTATTTAGGTTTATTCCACCAAAACTTACTCTTTTAAGGTCAACAATTTTTGAACCAAAGTGAGCAAAAAATCTTCTTAACTCTCTATTTTTACCCTCGCTAATAGCAACTTTTATTTTAGAGTATTTTGCAGTATTAGTTTGTATTTGGTAACCTAAAAATGGTTTAAATTCCATATTTATAGTTTTTGTATTGTCCCAAGCACCAGCTGTTGCATCATCTAATGTTATACCATTGTCCATAGCAGAAATCATTGATTTTGTAACTTCACCTTCAATTTTTAGCTTATAAACTCTTTCTAAATCAGATGTCATAATAGCTGTTGCAATTGTAGGATCATCTGTAAGTAAAAGTAAACCTTCACTTGCATAATCCAATCTTCCTATTGGAATAAAATGATTGAATTTTTTTGAAATTGTATCATAAATTATTTTTCGTCCTTGAGGATCATTTTTTGATACAATTTCCCCTTTTAGTTTATTGTAAACAATAACTGTAGAAGCTCTTGAATAATCAATTTTTACTGTTCTTCCATTTACTTTTACTATTGTTTTATATCCAACTTTCGTAGCTAAGTCTCCGATTGTTTTACCATCTATTGAAACTTTTCCAGATTTGATTAACTCATCTGCTTCACGACGTGAGAATCTACTATTATGAGAGATGAATTTATTTAGTCTTATTTTTCCTTCATCATCTCTATTGTCATTATTTCCCATGATTATATCCTTTTATTTTATTTTATTTAAATTTGTTATTGTTCCACAAGGAACATTGTATTATTGTACAAAAATTGTTGGAACAATCATTGGGTATTTTCTATATTTTCTTACACAATGTTTTCTAACAACTTTTCTTAACTCTTCTTCAACTGCTCTAGTATTTTGTAAAATACCTGGTTTAATATGTTCTAAGAAATTTTCTAAAATATCTTCAATCTCTTTTGCAAAAGTTTTTTCTACTTTAGAATCAACCATACCAAATGAACTAACTCTTGATGGTCCTACTATTTTTCTTTCATTTTCAGAAATTTGTGCAACTATCATAATTACACCTTCGTTTGCCATAGTTTGTCTATCAATTACTACATCATCACCAATTTTTCTATTTCTTTGGTTATCTATGTACGTTTTACCTGTTTTTACAGTTTTTACTTTTTTAAGATATTTTGGTGCAATTTCTACTTGCTCACCATCACTTAAAATATATGTATTTCGCTCTAGTACACCACAATCAATACCAGTTTGAATATGTCTTACAACATGATTATATTCACCATGTATTGGTAAAAAGAATTTTGGTTTTGTAAGTCTTAGCATTAGTTTTTGTTCTTCTTGTGCCGCATGTCCTGAAACATGGATATCCGCATAGTTTTGATAAGCTACTGCTGCACCTGCTTTTTGAATTTGGTTGATGATTTCAGAAACACTTCCCTCATTTCCAGGGATTGCTTTTGCTGATAATACAATAGTATCTGTTGGTTTTATTTTGATATGTCTATGTTCATGGATTGACATTCTAAATAATGCAGACATTGGTTCACCTTGAGATCCAGTTGTAACTATTAATACTTCTTTATCTAAAAATTTGTTTACTTCATGTGCATCAATAAATCTATCTTTTGGAAATTTTAAATAACCAAGTGTCATAGCAATATCAAGATTTTTTTCCATACTTCTACCAATAACACAAACTTTTCTACCATGATCAAGACCACATTGAATAGCTTGTGCAACTCTATGAAGATTTGAAGAAAAAGTTGACATGATAATTCTACCTGTAGCTTTTGTAAAAATTCTTTCAAAAGTAGGGCCTACTGTTTTTTCAGTTTTTGTAAATCCTTGTGAATGAGAATTTGTACTATCACTCAATAATGCAAGTACACCTTTCTCTCCATAATATGCAAGTCTATGTAAATCTGCTGGGTAACCATCTACAGGTGTATGGTCTATTTTAAAGTCACCAGTATGAATAATAGTTCCAGCTTCAGTTGTAATTGCCAATGATGAACTATCTATAATTGAGTGAGTCATATGCATCCATTCAACTTCAAACTCACCGATTTTGATAGGTTTTCTTTTTTGAACAGCTCTGAAGTAACTTCTATGATGTTTCATTTTATGCTCATCAAATTTTGCACCAATAGATTCTAATGGAAGTGGTGTACCATAAATTGGAACTTGTAATTCTTTAAAAATATATGGCATAGCACCGATATGATCTTCATGTGAGTGAGTAATAACAATTGCTGTGATTTTACTTCTAATTTGTCTAACATATGTAAAATCAGGTATCAATATATCAACACCATGCATAGAATCATCAGGGAAACTCATACCAACATCAACAATGATTGCAGATGTATCAGTTTCTATAACCATCATATTTCCACCAATTTCACCTAGACCACCTAGTGGAGTAACTTTGATATTTGCTTCACTTTTTAGATTTAGTTTATTGTGTGGATTTAGTCTTTCTTTTTGTATTCTTTCGTTAGTTTCAAATGCTTTTTTTAAGTCATTTGTCCAACCATTCCCACTCACTGGTGGTTTTCTTTTTGCAGGAACTGTTTTGCCTTTGGCATTAGTTTTTTTATTTGTTGAATTTTCTGCTGGCTTATTTGTAGCTTTTTTATTTTCTGCTTGCGGATTAGCAGGTTGTACTGTTTTGCTCTCTTCCATTATTTGTTACCTTTGTATAAATATGGCTATACAAAGATGCATCAACTTCATGAGGTCTTGCGGTTTCAATTATATCAAGTTCTTTAAATATATCTATTAAAAGATTCTTATTATAAAATGCCGATAAATTTTTAATCAACTTCTTTCTAGGCTGCACAAAGCAACCTCTTAAAAATTTTTTGAAACCATCACTCACTGATTTATCTAAATCTTTTTTTATATAGATAACAGCAGAGTCCACTTTTGGTGGGGGATCAAAACTTTCTGGAGGTACAACAATTAATGTTTTTGCCTCTTTTGAAATTAATTGCGTTATAACACCAAGGGCAGAGTATTCTTTATCTCCACATGATGCTGTAAATTTATCCGCAACTTCTTTTTGAATCATAACAATAATATGCTCACAATTATCATCATTAAATGAATTCAATATAATATTTGTCGCTATATAATATGGTAAATTTGCTATCAAGTCATATTTACTATTATAAAGCGATTTGTTATCATTCCAAGAATTTAAAACATCACCTAAAATGATATTCAAGTTATTGGATTCTAACTCTATTTGAAACTCTTCTTGCAATATAGAGTATAAATCTCTATCTACCTCGTAGGCTGTAACATCTTTGCACTTGACAAGTTTTTTTGTCAAATCACCTAAGCCAGGCCCAATCTCCACTAGGTGGTTATCGTTCTTGGGCATCGATTGGATGATCTTAATTAGTACTTGGTCGTCTTTTAGGAAATTTTGTCCAAATTTCTTTTTTGCTTTTATATTTCTCATAATTTGAAAGAGTGTATCGAAAACAAACTTATATATAGATAATGTTAACCATTATAATTTATACAACAATTGTTCTACGTGGAACAATTGTTGTATTAGACAAATATTTATAGTGATAACTAGATGTTTATCATTCATTAGATATAATAATATATAATTAGAAATAAATTTTTATGAGGAAATTGAATGAGTTATTTTGCAAAGAGAATTATACCTTGTCTTGACGTTGATAATGGAAGAGTAGTAAAAGGTGTTAATTTTGTTGGATTAAGAGATGCAGGTGATCCTGTAGAAGTTGCAAAAAGATATAATATTGAAGGTGCCGATGAGATTACATTTTTAGATATTGGAGCAAGTCATGAAGGACGAGATACAATAGTTGATGTAGTAAAAAAAGTTGCACAAGAAGTTTTTATACCGCTGACTGTTGGCGGTGGTATTAGAAAACTGGAAGATATTTATAATTTATTGAACGTTGGTTGTGATAAAGTAAGTATAAATTCGAGTGCAGTAGTGCGACCAGAATTTATAGATGAAGCGGCAAAAAGATTTGGTTCTCAATGTATAGTTGTAGCTATTGATGTAAAAAAAGTTCCTGATGGTTCATATCATGTTTTTGTTAAAGGTGGTAGAGAAGATACAGGTCTTGATGCTGTTCAATGGGCAAAAGAAGTTTACAACAGAGGAGCAGGGGAGATACTTTTAACATCAATGGATACAGATGGTGCTAAAACTGGATTTGAACTTGATATAACAAAACAAATAAGTTCTTGTATTGATATACCTGTAATTGCATCGGGTGGAGCTGGAACTATGGAACATATGAAAGAAGCATTTACAAAAGGTGGTGCGGAAGCTGCACTTGCTGCTTCAATTTTTCATTTTAAAGAGATAGATATTATGGATTTAAAAAGATACTTAGCTGATAATAATATACCAGTAAGAATATAGGAATTTTAAGATGATTAAAAATACAGCTTTTGTGGCATTATGTGCGGTGTCACTTTTTGGATATGATTTAGAATTTAAAAGAGATTTTACAAAAGATATATCACAAGATGAAATTTTTGCAAGAATAAATGTTGATGCTATTGGGGTAGAACAAAAAGATGCAATAAAAGAGATATCGACTATCATAAAATTTGTTGATGATTCTACTTATATGAAAAATGATAATTTTACACAAAGCTCTTATCCTATATATAAGTATTCAAATTTTTCAAAAGAAAGATATATAGATGGATATAAATCAAACCTAAATTTTACTATTAAAAATAAAAATTCTTCTATGTTAGAGTTATATTTACGAAAATTACTTGAGCTTAAAACTGAGAAACTAAATATCACATATTCTGGGCTTGGTTATAGAGTTAGTAAAACATTAAAAACAATATCTGAAGATAATCTCAGACTTGAAGCAATAAAATGGTCAAGTAATTATGCTAAAGAGTTATCAAGCAAATTAAATATAAATTGTAAACAATTAAATATTAACTTTAATAGAAATACTTTTAATCAACCATATCCTCAATATGCTAGAATGGAAAGTAATATGATGGTGAAATCAAAACAAAATGATGGAGGGATAAAATTCTCTGTGCCATCTCAACAGTTACAAACATTAAAAATCGATGCACTATTTAGATATAGTTGTGACGATAAATAAATATAAAGAAGGTAAAGACTATGATAGTATGTGCTGGTAGAAATGAAACTTTTCCATTTGCTACAACAATAGGTGTAGGTCTGGTTGAGAGTGCAATGAGTTTAACTCAACTGTGTTTATTCAATAAACCTGATTATCTTATATTTATAGGAAGTGCAGGTTGTTATGAAAATAGTGGATATGAAATATTTGATATAGTAGAAAGTTCAATTGGATCAAACATTGAATTATCGTTTTTAAATAATGATTCTTATACTCCACTTGACAATGTAGTGAAATGTGAAAAAAATTTAAGAAATGATACTATTGTAAACTCCTCAAATTATATTACAACAAATTCAAAATTATCAAAAGAATTTAAACAATATGGTGTAGGAATTGAAAATATGGAATTTTTTTCTGTACTTAGAATTGCTCAAGAATTTGATATAGATGTTAAAGGTATATTTGTAATTACCAATAATACAGACAAAAATGCACATCAAGATTTTATATCAAATCATAAAGAAGCTATGGATAAACTCGTAAAATATCTTAATGACAAGAACATCATAGTATCAAGTAAAAATAAATAATATTAGATAAAGTTCCACGTGGAACATTTGTAAATGATAAAATAGAAAGGCAAGAATGCAAACAATATATGACTATACTTTAACAGAGTTACAAGAGAAAATAAAACCAAGTTTTAGAGCAAAGCAGATTTATAATTGGATATATAAAAAATATGTAACAACATATGATGAGATGAAAAATATTCCAAAAGATTTAAAAGCAACACTTATTTCAGAATATCCTATAGATATATGTAAAATAGTTAGAGTTGAAGAGAGTTCTGATGGTACAAAAAAGTATCTTTTTCAATATAGTGATGGTAAAACAGCAGAAGCAGTTTTGCTACTTATGAAAGAGAAACAAAAAGATGAAAATGGAAATATTACAAAAAGTGAAAAGTATACTTTTTGTGTATCTTCACAAGTAGGGTGTAAAGTAGGGTGTAGTTTTTGTCTAACAGCAAAAGGTGGATTTGTACGAGATCTTACAGCTGGAGAGATAGTAACACAGATAAGTTATCTTAAAAAAGACAATAACATTGCTGAAAATAAAGCAGTAAATATTGTATATATGGGGATGGGTGAACCTCTTGATAATTTTGCAAACTTAACTAAGGCTATTCGAATCATATCTGATTTAGATGGTTTAGCGATAAGTACACGAAGACAAACTATATCAACTAGTGGAATAAGTACAAAAATTGAGAAACTAGGAGAGCTAGACCTTGGTGTTCAACTTGCAATCTCTTTACATGCTGTTGATGATGGACTAAGAAGTGAACTTATTCCTATGAATAAAGCATATAATATTCAGTCAATTATAGATGCAGTTAGAAAGTTTCCAATAGATACAAGAAAGAAAGTAATGTTTGAGTATCTTGTAATCAAAGACAAAAATGATGATATAAAATCAGCAGATAAACTTGTAAAACTTCTTAATGGAATAGATGCAAAAGTAAATCTAATATTTTTTAATCCATTTGAGGGGACAACTTATGAAAGACCATCAAAAAATACTATGGTAAAATTCCAAGAATATCTTTTAAGTAAAAAGCTTATGTGTACAATAAGAGAATCAAAAGGTATAGATATAAGTGCCGCTTGTGGACAACTAAAAGAAAAAAATGAGAATCAGTAGCAATGGGAACACTTGATATTATAATGGTTTTATTTATTACAGTTGTTTTGATTGGTGGAATGGCTGGATTATTTATATATAATAAAAAGGAAGATTAGTATTGAATTTTAAAGCACTATATACAAATAAAAAAGTTGTAGTATTTGTACAGTTTTTAACTATTCTATTGATATCTTTTTCTCCTGTAGATTTAGTATTGAAAGTTATGTTAGTGTTTGGATATATCATGTTATTTCGTCAAGAAAGATGGCACAAACATCTTTTTATAATGTTATTGATGATTGCTATTATGTTTACTGCAAGTGGTGGATTTAGTAGTATTATGGTAAAATAAATACTATATAAGAGCTAAAGTAAGGTAATAAATGAGTATAAATGATATAGCAAAAGAAGTATTTGAAATAGAAGCAAAAGAGATATTAAATTTATCAAATCAACTAACAGATGATTTTGAAAATGCAATAAATGCTGTTTTGAATACAAAAGGAAAATTTATTATTTCTGGGATGGGAAAATCAGGAATAATAGGAAAAAAAATAGCAGCTACACTTGCAAGTACAGGAACACCAAGTTTCTTTTTACATCCAGGTGAAGCGTATCATGGTGATTTAGGTATGATTGAAAAAGATGATATTGTATTACTTATATCTAATTCTGGAGAAACAGACGAAGTATTAAAACTAATACCATTTTTAAAATCTCAAAAGAATATCACTATTTCTATGAGTGGAAATCCCGAATCAACATTGGGTAAGAATACAAATTTTCATCTAAATATAGCTATAGAGAAAGAAGCTTGTCCTTTACAACTAGCACCTATGAGTTCTACTACTGCAACATTAGTTATGGGTGATGCAATTGCAGTTGCTCTGATGAAGTTAAAAGAGTTCAAAGATGAACACTTTGCAAAGTTTCACCCAGGAGGTAGTCTTGGTCGAAGACTATTGACAAATGTATCCAATGTTATGAAAAAAGAGAATTTACCAACTTGTAATAAGAATAGCAATGTAAAAGATATAATTCATACAATTACTAACGGTATGTGTGGTTTGGCTGTTGTGATTGAAAATAAGAAGATATTAGGGATAATAACTGATGGTGATATAAGAAGATTTATGGAAGAGAAAGAGGAAAATTTCTTTAGTCTGACAGCTCTTGATCTTATGAGTAAAAATCCAAAACTTATAAATAGCAATGCAAAATTAATTGAAGCAAGTGATATTATGAGTAGCAATAAAATAAATTCATTACTTGTTGTAGATGAATTAGAAGTGTTAGCTGGTATAGTACAAATGTACGACTTAGGAATCTAAGAAAATAAAAGACTATAGGATAAAATAAAAATGATTTTAATGATTGATAACTATGATAGTTTTACATACAATATTGTTCAATATTGTTTAGAATTAGGTGCAGATTTAAAAGTAATAAGAAATGATGAATTAAGTGTTGAGCAGATTAAAGAACTAAATCCTCAAAAAATTATACTATCTCCTGGACCTGCAACACCAGATGATGCAGGGGTATGTTTAGATGTAATTAAAGAATTTGCTGATACTACACCAATACTAGGTATTTGTTTAGGACATCAATCTATTGCTCAGGTTTTTGGTGCAGAGGTTATTAAAGCACCTAATATGATGCATGGTAAAACATCTAGAGTAAAAATACTTTGTGAAGATAAACTTTTTGAAGGATTGCCTCAGGAGTTAACTCAGACAAGATATCACTCTCTTACAGTAAATAAAGAAAATTTACCATCAAGTATAGTTGTTACATCAAAGAGTTTAGATGATGATGAGATTATGTCTTTAAAAGTAAAAGATAAAGATATATATGGAGTTCAATTTCACCCAGAATCAGTAATGAGTGAATATGGACATGAGATGCTAGACAACTTTTTAAAACTTTAATCCAAAGAATATAAATGAATTTAAGTAAATATACTACTAGTTTTATTGGTTTACTTTTATTTCATTTAGTAGTCTTACTTGTATTGATATCTGATTATAGTATATCTTACGAAGAGGCTGATTTTTATTATAACTCAAATAATCTATTATCGATCATTGTAAACTTTTCTACAAGTATATTTGGTCAAAATGATTTTGCACTTAGATTACCATTTATTCTTTTTTATATTGGTAGTTCAATTTTATTGTATCTTTTGACTGATGATTACTTTAAATCAAAATGGGATAGATTGATAGCTGTATCAATCTTTATGATTTTACCTGGTGTAAATAGTGCTGCATTACTTGTAAATGAATCGATTATAGTCATTTTCTGTACGCTTCTTTACCTATATTTATATAAAGTAAAACAAAAAGAATACTATGTATTGTTATTGTTATTTCTATTTATTGATAACTCTTTTGCTATTTTATTTCTTGCATTATTCTTTTATTCATTAAAGAAAAAAGATAATACTTTGCTCATAGTATCTTTGGCATTATTTGGTGTATCTATGTCAATATATGGTTTTGATATAAGTGGTAGACCAAGAGGGTATTTATTGGATACTTTTGGGATGTATGCTTCTATTTTTTCCCCATTTGTATTTTTATACTTTTTTTATTCTTTATATCGTGTTGGGATTAAACATGATAAAGATATGTATTGGTATATTGCTATGACATCACTTGGACTTTCCTTATTATTTTCGATGAGACAGCATGTAAAAATAGAAGATTTTGCACCTTTTGTAGTAATTGCAATACCTATAACTGTTAAGCTATTTATGCACAGTTTACGTGTAAGACTAAAAGAGTTTAGAAAAATTCACTACACTATAGCAGTAGTTGGACTAGGTTTTTTATTTATAAATTTTGTTGTATTTACTTGTAATAAATATTTATACTATTTATTACAAAATCCAAAAAGTCATTTTGCTTACAAATACCATATGGTAAAAGATTTAGCAGTAAAATTAAAAGAGTTGAATATTAAATCTGTTTCAACTTATGATAAAAAATTAGCATTAAGATTAAAGTTCTATGGAATAGAACATGGAATAAACTATTTTATAAGCTTAGAAAAGTTAGATGTAGTTGATCAAAAGATAGCTATTGATTATTTTGATAAAAAAGTTGTAACATATTATTTGATTAATTTAAATAATAGTAGATAAAAAGAGTGGTGAATTATGTTAGAGCAATATAAAGAAGCAATAGAAAAGAGTAATATTATTTCAAAAACAAATACCGAGGGTATTATCACTTTTGTAAATGATGAATTTTGTAAAATATCTGGTTATTCAGAAGAGGAACTAATAGGAAAAAATCATAATATTGTAAGAGACCCATCTGTACCCTCTTCAAAGTTTACTCTTCTTTGGGATACTATAAAAGCAAAAAAAACATATAAAGCTACAGTGAAAAATATAGCAAAAGATGGTTCAACATTTTATGTAAACACAACAGTTATACCAATACTTAATAGACAAGGTGAAATTGAAGAATATATTGCAATAAGATATGATATAACAAAAGAAGTTTTTTTAAAAAAAGAGTTGGAACAAAAAGATCATGAGCTTGAAGAGTTAAATAAAACACTGGAAAAAAGAGTTCATGAACAAACTAAAGAGTTACAAGAGTTAAATCAAACACTTGAGCAAAAAGTTAAAGAAGAAATTGCAAAAAACGAGCAAAAACAAAAAGTAATGTTTTGGCAATCTAGACTTGCTAGTTTGGGACAAATGTTAGCAAACATCGCACATCAATGGAGACAACCACTAACAGAATTAAATCTTACAATTTTTAATATGAAAAAATCTGGACTTGATGGAAACAATAAAGAGGTAGAGAATTTTTATAGTGAAAGTAAAGAGATAATTAGAAATATGTCTAACACTATTGATGATTTTACAAACTTTTTTAAACCCAATAAAGAGAAGAAATTCTTCTCATTAAAAAATAGTATAAATGAAGCGATTTTAATATCAGAAAGAATTATCAAGGATGAACATATTTTTATCAAAGTTAATTTCGAAGATACAATGATTTTAGGTATCACAAATGAATTAACTCAAATTGTTATAAATCTAATACAAAATTCAAAAGATGCATTTATATATAATGGTATAATTCAAAAAGAGATTAAAATTACAACAAAAAAAGTCAATAATTTTGTCATAATAACTGTTATGG
>Ga0193956_1000966_pt1 | contig 11997 bp, 5 predicted proteins | sample BB_7_MG_FD_140358 | JGI IMG/M metagenome (GOLD analysis project Ga0193956, IMG submission 140358) | Microbial mat bacterial communities from the Broadkill River, Lewes, Delaware, United States - BB_7_MG | ecosystem: Environmental > Aquatic > Freshwater > River > Microbial mats | place: USA...
ATTCGTCTATAAAATGCCGAGACTCTGGATTTTGCACCGAAAATGTTTTAAGACCAAATAAACTACTATTTTTATTTAGTTTTATTCTAAACGACCATTTTTTTCCTTCTAAGTGGTCTAACCAATCACCTTTTAGTCTAATTTTGGATTTTATTTGATTGTTTTTATGAAAAATAATTCCCTTTACATAGCTGTCGTCGTCAGATGTAAGTATTCTATTTTCAAAGGCTTTTAATCTTTTTTCTTGAAGTTTTTGCATTTCTTCTTCGTCAATAAAAATATTTAAAGCAGTTTCTTCATAATTTGGATAAGTTTTTGGAGGAATTTTTTTTATCGTAAGGTCGTCAAAATAAACATTTTTTTTGTCTTTGTTGAGCAAATATATTTTCATTGTTGGCGAGGTATTGCTTGGAGGGATAGTAAAATCAAGCGTCATTTTGTGCCAGCCGAGAGAGTCTTTTTTTTCCGATTCTTTTTGTTCATACCAAAAGTCTGGATTTGTTGCAACAATTTTACCTATATTGTTAGCTCCATAACGCCAAACAGTTACCCTATAATTCTCTTCGTTTTTTATATCCAAGTCTATGGTCATAGCATAAGCCATTTTTTCTTTAACTCTTACCGAATAACTTCCCGATAATGAGAAGTCGGCAGATTGTTGTTTTCCTGCTTTGAATACAATATCAGGGTTTAATGGAGATACAAACAGCTTTTTATCAGTAGTTCTTTGCTCTGCATCGCAATAATATATTTTGTTAAAATCTTGGTCAGAGCCTTCTTTTTGATTACATGAAAATGTAATAATTATTACTGAAATAAAGTATAGTATAGTTTTATTTTTCATCTTATTTTTATAAATATTTTTCGCAAAAGTATTAAATTTAGAATAAATAAAACAATTTTAGCAAAAATTTTTTATTTATAAAATAATATTTACATTTGCACGATTTTTAAAATTTAATAACACGTATTATGAATAAATGGGAATTATTTCAAAAATTTCTGATAACAGAAAATTCGCAAATTAACATTCAAGAGTTGTTAATCAGCTCTGCAGTATTAATCGTTTTAGCACTAATTTTAGAGTTTACATACTATAAATGTGCTTATTCACTTTCTAACAAAAAGCTTTTTGCTAAGAATTTTATTCTAACAGCTTTTACCACAATGGTAATAATTGCAATAGTAAAAACTTCATTGGCACTTTCGCTCGGTTTGGTAGGAGCTTTATCAATCGTTCGTTTTAGAGCTGCAATAAAAGAGCCAGAAGAACTTGCTTATTTGTTTTTTACCATAGCAATTGGTCTTGGAATGGGAGCAGGACAAGTGGTTGTTACAGTTATTGCATCGCTAATATTATTTGCAATCGTTTGGGTAAGATTTCTTCTTACAAGAAATAAAAATAATTTTCAGAACCTATTTCTTACAGTAAATGCAAGCCCTAAAAACCTTGAATTTGACCAAATTACCGAACTTGTTAAAAAACATTTTAGCAGAAGTCAGCTAAAAAGATTTGACGAATCTGAAAACTCTTTAGAGGCATCTTTTTATATTGATGTGAAAAAAGTAGATAAAATTCAAGAATTTAAAAAAGATATTGATGCAATTAGCAAATCTGTAAATGTAGCTTTTGTGGATAACAATGTTTAAAAAATAAAATAATTCCAGATAAACGATTGAAAATAAATAGTTTTCAATCGTTTTCTTATATTTTATCCTAACTAATTCAGCAATTCTTTTTTGGAAACATAAAACTTTATTTAAGAACTTAATTTTTTTTATTAAATGTCGGAAGCCTCTAAAATACAAAACTATACAACTTTAGATAATTATAGATATGAGCGAAAATTTGCTGTATCAAATTTGTCGTTTCAAGGAATTGATACAATAATAAAAAATCATCCAGCATATTTTAAGGATTTATTTTTTCCGAGATACATAAACAATATTTATTTTGATACTCAAAATTTAACTTGCTACAGCGACAATGCAGTAGGAAAAGCCCATAGACGAAAATATAGGATTCGTTGGTATAATGAACTTTTTGGAAATGTGCCAACTCCTGTTTTGGAAATAAAAATAAAAAAAGCTCTGCTTGGAACAAAAAAATCCTTTCCATTAATTCCGTTTAACATAGACAAAGGCTTTACTGCAGACGACATAAAAAAAATAATAACAAATTCAGACTTGCCCGAGTGGGTTGTGGAGGATATGAGAGCTTTATATCCCACATTGCTAAATAGATATAAGCGAAAATATTATATAGATTTTTCTAAAAACTTTAGAATAACCGTAGATACAGAAGTAGAATATTACAGAATAGCAAACCGAAACAACTCTTTTTTTGATAATATTAAGGACAGTAAAAATGTTATTGTTGAGCTAAAATATGATGATAATCACAACCAAAACGCATCGTATATTTCTTCAAAATTTCCTTTTCGCATGACCAAAAATTCCAAATATGTAAACGGAATAGATTGCCTGTGGCATCCTGCAGAATAGACTATTTATTAAAAATTTTATTGTTGCCTATTCCTATTTTTTTGAAAAAATAGGAGAGCGAAACACCCAAAACACCAAAACCATATTTTGCACTACGGCTAAAATTTATAGACGATGCTTCTTCAAAATATTTTGTAGGACAGGTTATCTCTGCAATTTCATAGCCGGCATAAAAAATTTGTGCAATCATTTGGTTATCAAATATAAAATCGTCTGAATTTATATTATAATTTATGCTTTCCAAAACTTCTTTTGAAAATGCCCTATAACCTGTGTGATATTCGGATAGCTTTTGTCTCATAAAAAAATTCTGCCATGTAGTTAAAAATCTGTTAGCCATGTATTTATAACGAGGCATGCCTCCTTTTATCGCTCCACGCCCAAGTATCCGTGAGCCTATTACAACTTGATATACATCATTGGCAATAATATTAGTCATTGCTGGAATTAGCTTTGGAGTATATTGATAATCAGGGTGTAGCATTACAACTATGTCTGCACCGATTTCAAGAGCCTTATTATAGCATGATTTTTGATTTCCTCCATATCCTTTATTCTTCTCATGTTTTATAATGTGCTTTATACCAAGCTCTTTACCTACTTTAACAGTTTCGTCGCTACTTAAATCATCTACAAGAATTACATCATCTACAATGTCAAAGGGTATTTCATTATATGTTTGTTTTAGAGTTTTTTCGGCATTGTATGCTGGCAGCACTACTGTTATTTTTTTGTTTTCAATCATTTTTTATGTAATTTTTTAGATAATTTTTATCGATTTTATTCCAATAAAAGTCCAATTTGTCCAAAATTTTTGTTGTAAAAATATTGCTATGTTTTATAAAATATTTATTTTCAGGAAGTAATATCTTTTCTTTGTCAATAAGTAAACTATTAGCATCATTTATATTATTTTTATACAAATCTAATAATTTTTTCATAAATTCTTGTTGGGAAACAATTTTTATTTTTAAATTTTCTTCGTTATAAAATTTTACAATTTCACTAAGTTTAATTTTATTATGATTAAAAATATGATATATTTTATTATTAGAAATATTTAGTTCTAAAAGTAAAACTATTGCTTTTGCAGATAAATCTACTGGCGTCATTTCTATTTCTAAATCTAATAAATCTTCCGGAATACATTTAATTGTTAAGAAAGTTTTTAATTTTTTATAACTTGCATTTTTGTTTGCATCTATCTGCCAAAAACCATCAGCCAATCGATGTGTTAAATTTCCAACTCGAAAAATTGTTGCATTATTTTTATTTTTAATAGTTTTTAAAACAGTTTGTTCTGCTAAAAATTTTGATTTTATATATTGATTTTCATTTATATTTTGTCCAAAATAACTATCATTTTCTGTAAATATTTTGTGTTTATCAAAATCAATTCCAGAGACAGACATTGTAGAAATATAAAAAAAATGTTTTTTATGTTTTTGGCAAAAATCTACTAAATTTTTTGTAAAACCTACATTTATCTCATCAAAATCTTTTTGTTTGCCAAAATGTGAAACTATTGCAGCCGAGTGAATTACTGCTTCAAATTTGAGGATGTAATTGTTTAATATACTTGTGTTAAAATCTCTGTCAATTTCAATAATATGTATTTTTGAGGCAATTTCTCCCTCAAAATAATGATTATATATTTTGTTTATTCTGTCTTTTGCATCTTGATTATTTTTTTTTCTTATCAAACAATATATAGAATATTTTTTTTCTATAAGTTCTCTAAGTATATGAATACCAAGAAAACCTGTTGAACCTGTAAGTAGAATATTTTTATAGTTCTGTTTTTTTAAAACAATTTTTGTATTATTATTCCATAATTTCAAATTTAAAAAATCATTATTGATACTAATATTATCTGTTTTGTTACTTGCTAAATCTTTAATTGTTGGATATTTATAAAAAAGAGGTGGGGCTATTTTAATATTTTGATTTTCAAGCTCTATAACTATTCGCATAATTAATAGAGAGTCTATTCCTGCATCAAAAATATTTTCCTCTGTGCTTATTTTTCTGTCTAAGATATTAGAAATAATTTTTGTCAAAATAATTTCCATTTCGGTTTTTGGTGCAGTATATTTTTCTTTTATTGTATTTTGACTTAAAAACGTAGTTAGTTTATTTTTATCAACTTTTCCATTTTTATTTAATGGAATTTTGTCAATTATATAAAATTTTATAGGAATCATATAATTGGGTAAGTTTTGTTCTAACTGCAACTTTAATTTTTTAGTATCAATTTTTTTTATTTTAGTTGTTATAAAAGCAATTAATTTTTTATTATTTTCAGAAAATACATAGGGAATTACTATTGCATTTGTAATAAAATTTTGTTGTTTAATATAGTATTCTATTTCACTTAATTCAACTCTAAAACCTCTTATTTTTAGCTGTTTATCATTTCTTTTTACAAATTCAATATTTCCGTCTGGCAACCATTTTGCAATATCACCAGTTTGGTAAATCAGTTCATTATTTTTATAAGGGTTTTGAATATACCCTTTTTTATTATTTTGATAGTTCAGGCCTAAACCTCCAATAAATATTTCACCTTGAGTGCCTACCGGTAAAATTTGTTTGTCTTTATTTAAAATATAAATTTGATTATTGGAAAGAGGAAAACCAATAGGAGTTATTTTTGATTTGTAATTATCTGATTTATTGGCTTTAAAACTGGTGTTTTCAATTGTTGTTTCTGTAAGCCCATAACTGTTATAAATTTCTATTGAAGGATAAAGCCTATTAACATGTTTGTAAAAATCACTTGAATACACTGCCTCTGCTCCAAAAATTATTTTTATTATATTACTGTTTATCAGTTTGTTGTCCCAGATATAATCCAGCAAAGGATTTAAAATGCCCGGAGTTGCTTCCAATATATTTACATTATATTTTTTTATTAGATTATAAATATCTATAATGTTTTTTCGTTCTTTCTCAGAGCTTAAAATTATTGTTCCACCGTTTGGTAATGTTTTACATAAATCACCCATAAATACATCAAACGAGAAGTCTGCTAATTGAAGCAATTTTATATTGAAATTTTCAAGTTCGTAAATTTTATTATAAGCTTGTATAATATTTGAATATGATAAATGATTGATATTTATCTGTTTAGGCTTGTTGCTTGTTCCAGAAGTGAAATAAATTGTTGCAATATTTTCCTTTGATATTTTTGGTAAAATTAGGTCTTTGCTGGAATTGTCGTTTAATAAATTTTCTATATTTAAAAAAGTAGTATTAATTAAAGTGCTGTATTTTTTTATAAAAAAATTGCTTGTTATTAAAGCATCTGAATTTGCTTTTTCTAATATTTTTTGTATCCTTGCAACAGGTGTTTCAGGGTTTATTTGCAATAAAATTTTTCCAGATTTTAGAACAGCAATTGATGTAATAATACTAAGCTCTGTTCTTTCTAAAATTACTGATACACAGCTTTTTATTTTCTTATTATTTATTAAATTTATAGCAATAATGTTAGATTTTTTTTGTAATTCTTGGTAAGATATTTTTCTATTTTTGAATATAATTGCAATTTTGTTTGGTTGCCTTTTTGCTTGTTCTTCAAATAAGTCAATAATGGTTTTATTTTGGTCAAAGTATTCATAAGGTTTGTTAAATTTATATAATATTTTTTCTTTTTCTTTCTTAGAAACAATTTCAATATCTTTAATTTTCCTGTTAGGATTTATAATTGCATTTTTTAAGATGTTTTTTGTTGTCTCAAAAATTGAAATTATTTCTTTTTTTTTGAATATAGATATTTTATAATCAATCTCTAACATTAATTTTCCTTTGCCTGCACGGTCGCTTATATGGATTGATAAAGCACTGATTTCTTCTCCTTCAAAAAAATGCCAAACATCTATTTTTTTATCATCTACAAAAGTATTTTCAAACGAAAAAAATATCTGATAAAATTTTTCCTCTATATTTTTATTATTTTTTAGTTCTGTGTAGAGTAAGTTATTTGGTAGTTTGCTGTGTTTTAGAAATTTATAATATTCTTTTTTTATTAAATATAGGTATTCTAAAAATGATAATTTTTTATCTGTAGTAATTTCAAAAGGGAGAGTATTTACAAACAATCCAAAAGTGTTTTTTTCAGAAATATTTGCACGATTTCTAACCGGAGTAAAAACTGAAAATTGTTCAATGTTTTTTATTTTATAAAGAAATATTGAAAACCCTGAAAGTATTAATATATAAGGAGATATATTGTTTTTTTTGCAAAATTTTACTATATAAGATGTTTCTATTTTTGATAATTCAAAACTTATTCTTTTTGCTAAATTATTATTTTTTAAAGCATATTTTTCTTCAAAAATATTAAAATTACCTAATTTTATTTTATTTTTCCAGTATTCTTTATCTGATAAAAAAATGTTTGATTTTAAATATGTTTTTTCATTTTCAATAAATTTAATATAAGAATTTTTATTGTTTTCTTTTATTAAACTATTATTTTTTAGTTTTAAATAAATATCGTAAACTTCTTTCTGAAATAAAAAATATGACCAAGAGTCAGAAATTATATGATGAGTTTTTAGATATATACCTGTTCTATTTTTAGACAAGTTAATTAGCTTTATATCATAAAGATAGTTATCAAAAACAGCTATTTTTTTTCTTGAAAATTTTTCAAAATCCAATTTTAATTCAATATCTGATAAGGTATTATTGTTTTTAATTTCAAAGTCTGTAAAGTTTTGATTTTTAAAACATTGAAAATATTTATTATTTTCTTTAATAATTTTTATATTAAAAGCATTATTTTTGTTTATGAAAATACTTATAGCTCTTTTTAGTATTTCTAAATTCATTTTATTTTTATAAATTAGAAATACTGAAATATTGTTTATCAGCAGTTTTGGATTTATCAATTCTGTATGCAAAATGCCTTTTTGAATAAAATTTAATTCGTGTTTTTTTATATTAAAATCCATTTCATTTTTTTATGTTGAAAAATCAAAAATAATAATAATATTAATAAAAAAATACTTATCTTTCGGATTTAAAAAATAAAAATTGAAAAAAATATTTCTAAATATAATTCTAAGTGTTTTTAGCATTGTTATTTATGCTCAAAAATACAATTTTAGTCATTTCTCTTTGGATAAAGGGCTTTCTCAATCTCAGGTTTTTTCGTTTACTCAAGCACCTGATGGAACTATTTGGGTAGGCACTATTGGAGGAGCAATTACTATTTATAATGGAATGAAAACCAGTTATATATCAACAAATGATGGTTTGAATGATTATAGTATTTGGAAACTTTTTACTGCCAGCGATGGCAAAATTTGGATTGGAACCGAAAGTGGAATAGCTTATTACGATGGCTATAAAATTACTAATTTTGATTATCAAATTGATAAGGTTAGGGAGATTACAGAAGATTTTGAAAAAAATATTTGGTTTTCGTCTGACACTTCTATTTTTGTTATAAAAAACAATAAGATTGAACTAATTGATGTTAATATTTTTTCTACTCCTTCGGTTTTTTGTGATTCTAAAAATAATATTTGGTGTTTTACTTATGATGGAATTTCTAAGATTTTTGACAATAATATAACTACTATTTTTAAAAAAGAATTTTTGAGAGGGAATAGTATTTTTGAAGATAGCTATGGAAATATGTGGTTTGGGACAGATTCTGGATTGTATTTTTATGATAATAAAAAAATAAAACATTTTACAACAAAAGATGGTTTGCCAAGTAATAAAATTGTAGATATAATTGAATATAATAAATCACAAATTTGGATTGCTACCGAAGAAAATGGATTAAGCATTTTTAATGGATATAATTTTTTAAACATATCCACAGATGAAGGACTTGGAATAGGATATACTCCTGATTTATATTTAGATAATCATAAAAATATTTGGATAGGAACAGATGGAGATGGAGCATATATGTTTAAAGATTTTAGATTTAAACAATTAGATTTTGACTCTATTGTTGATAATAATTTTGTTATGACTGTTTTTATTGACGAAAATAATGAAAAATGGTTTGGAACAGATGGAGCTGGAGTAATAATAGAAAAAGATGGAAGTTATGAGGTGCTATCTACTGATAATGGGCTTGTTAGCAATTTTGTTTATGATATAATTAAAGCCAAAAATGGAAATTATTGGTTTGCTACTTATGAGGGCTTGAGCAAATATGATGGGACAAAATATACTAACTATACAACTAATTCAAATAGTTCATTTACAACTAATTATATTATGTCGTTATTTGAAGATAACCAGTCTAATATCTGGGTTGGAACAAATGGTGGAGGACTTTGTAAAATTAATGAAAATGATATAATAAATTATGATTTTTCAAATTCCTTTGATGCAGCTACAGTTTGGGATATATATCAGTCTAAAAAAGGAAATATTTATTTTGGAACAGATAATGGTCTTATTGTTTTTTCAGACAATGATACACTTCATTATACAGAAAAAGATGGTTTGAATGAGCTGGGCATTGGAACGATAGTTGAAGATAATCAAGGAGTTATATGGCTTGGAACAGATAAAGGAATTAGTAGATTTGATGGCTCTAATTTTATTAATTATACAAGAAATGATGGGCTTTCATCGGATATTTGTTATTTCATATATTTTGATAATAATAATAATATTATTTCTGGAACAGAAAATGGAATTGATAAGATAAAATTTGATGAGAATGGTAAATTAATTTCATTAAAACATTATGGAGAAAATGATGGTTTTTTTGGGATAGAATGTAATTTGAATGCAATTTCGGAAGATATAAATGGAGATTTATATATTGGAACAGTAGATGGAGTAACTATTTATAATCCTTATTTAGAGCAAGATACACTTTTTGAAGCAATAACAAATATTACAAATATAAAACTTTTTTACGAAGACATAGACTGGTTGCAATATTCCGATTCTGTTTTGGACTGGTCTAATTTACCTTATAATTTAATATTACCATACAATAAAAATAACCTTACCTTTGAATTTATTGGCATTGATTATAAAAATCCTGAAAATGTTAGGTATCAGTTTATGCTTCAAGGATTTGATGATGCTTGGATGCCTATCACTGATGCAAAATATGCAACTTATTCCAATATTCCTCCGGGTAAATATACTTTTAAAGTTAAAGCTCTTACAAATGAGGGAGTTTGGAATAATGAAAGTGCAAAATTTTATTTTGAAATTAAAAAACCTTTTTGGAAAACAATACTTTTTTATGTTATTGTTGGAACATTAGTTACCTTTTTAATAATAGCAATTATTTATTTGAGAACAAGAAGGTTACAACAGGCAAAAATAGAACTTCAAAACAAAGTAATAGAACGAACAGCTGAAATTATGCAGCAGAAGGAAGAAATTGAAGCACAAAGAGATGAGATTGAAACTCAGAGAGATGCAGTTACAGCACACAGAAACGAGATAGAAGAGAAAAGGCGAAGAACAACTGATAGTATTATTTATGCCAAAAGAATACAGAAGGCTTTATTTCCTCAAAATAAGCTATTTGCAGATAATTTTTCAGAATATTTTATATTTTTCAAACCTCGTGATATTGTAAGTGGCGATTTTTATTGGATAAAAAAAATAAATAATTATATACTTTTTACTGCAGCAGATTGCACAGGGCACGGTGTTCCAGGGGCTTTTATGAGCTTGCTCGGCATATCTTTTTTGAACGAAATTGTAATTCGTTCGGAAATTACCAATACAAGTGAAGTGCTTGAAAAACTTAGGTATAGAATAAAAAATGCTCTAAAACAAGGAGGTAGTAGCGACTCAAAAGATGGAATAGATATGGCTTTGTGTTGTATTAATCAAGAAACTAATGTGTTACAGTATTCAGGAGCTAATAACCCTTTATATATTATTGATAGAAATAAAAAATTATCAGTTATTAAAGCCGACAGGCAACCCATAGGTATTTATATAAAAGAAAGAGCTTTTAAACAAGCTGATATTCAGTTAAATAGTGGAGACCAAATATATATATTTTCCGATGGAATGATAGACCAATTTGGAGGCGAAAAAGACAATAAGTTTATGGTGAAGAGATTTAAAAAAATGTTATTAGAAAATAGTCATAAAAAAATGAGCCTGCAAAAACAAATTATAGAAAAAACTTTTGAAAATTGGAAAAAAAACACAGACCAACTTGACGACGTTCTTGTAATAGGTGTTAAAATTGAAAATAAATAAATTTAGTTAAATTCCAGTTTCCCAGCCCTATTATTAATAATAATATTATGTAATAAATTGAAAATCTTACTACTAAAGATTTACTCGAAACATATTTTATTATATCTGTTTTCTTTTCTATAAAATGAACAATTATTACAAGTGTTATTAATAAAGCATTAATTAACAAGGTTTTATTGTCAAAATTTAGTTTCAAATCATAGATAGACATGTTTTTTATTAGTGCTAATGAGTAGCTTAAATTTTCTGCTCTGAAAAAGATAAATGCAAACACAACAATGGAGAATGTTATCAAAACCCGTATTCCATAAAGAAATTTGTTTTTTGTTATAATTTCATATAATTTTTTATGTTTTTTTACTTTGTTTTTCAATATTTTTTCGGATAAATATATAACACCATGTATTCCTCCCCAAATTATAAAAGTCCACTCTGCTCCATGCCATAATCCACTTATTATGAAAGTTATAAGTATAATAAAACCCCATTTAATTATTGGAACACGATTTCCTCCAAGCGAAATATAAACATAATCTCTAAACCAAGATGTGAGCGAAATATGCCAACGCTTCCAAAAATCATTTATTGATATTGCTAAAAATGGTTGTTTGAAATTTTTTATTAGCTTTATACCCAGTATATTGGCAGCACCAAGTGCAATATTAGTATATCCTGCAAAATCGCAATATATTTGAAATGTAAAAAATATTGCTGCTATAACAATACTTAATCCTTTGTAAGCGTTAGGATTTTCAAAAACTATATTTACAATTCCCATCAAATTATCTGCAATTACTACTTTTTGAAAAAATCCCCAAACCATTAATTTTAAGCCATAACTAATTCGCTTAAAGTCTAAAGTGTGTGTGCGGGTAAATTGTGGCAAAAGTCTTTCGGCACGTTCAATTGGTCCGGCAACAAGCTGTGGAAAAAATGAAACATACAAGGCTAATTTTATTAGATTCTTTTCGGGGTTTATTTTTTTTCTAAAAACATCAATGGTATAACTTATTGTCTGAAAGGTATAAAACGAAATTCCAACAGGCAAAATTAAGTCTAAATAAGGAATTTTTTGATGAGTTCCTAAAATATTTAATCCCCAGTTTAAGTTTTTTATGAAAAAATCGGCATATTTAAAACTAAATAGAATTAGAATATTTATTAATATACTTATGATTAATAGAAGTTTACGAGTTTTATTCTTTTTGCTAACGAAAATTTTTTTTGCAATAAAATAATCGGAAAGTGTTGAAATTATTATTAGAATAATAA
>Ga0193956_1000970_pt1 | contig 11986 bp, 5 predicted proteins | sample BB_7_MG_FD_140358 | JGI IMG/M metagenome (GOLD analysis project Ga0193956, IMG submission 140358) | Microbial mat bacterial communities from the Broadkill River, Lewes, Delaware, United States - BB_7_MG | ecosystem: Environmental > Aquatic > Freshwater > River > Microbial mats | place: USA...
GGTTGTCACAGTTAAGGATGTAGTTATTCCAAATCAAGCACCTATAGCAGATGCAGGAAGTGATATAAGTGTAAATGAGGGAGAAAGTGTCACCTTAGATGGAAGTGGAAGTAGTGATGTAGAGGGAGATATTTCTTATCTATGGACTCAAACGAGTGGTACAGTAGTTACATTAAATAATATAACAACTGCTACACCATCTTTTGTAGCTCCAAGTGTAGATAGTGATAGTATATTGGAATTTAAATTAGTTGTTACAGATAGTGAGGGTGCTACTAGTGAGGATGTGGTAAGTGTAACTGTGAAAGATATAGAGCCTAATACACTTATCCCATCAGCAACATTATTGGAGATTACACCAAATCCAGTCACACCAAATACATTAATGACTGTAAAGTGTAATCTTGATATACCTCTACCTATAGGATGGAAAGTCAAAGTAGGACTATCTAATGATTTGACAATCTTCGTAATGAGTGGTGAACAAAACCTAACAAAAGGTCTAGTTTCACAAAGTACAGTAGGAAACTATACTCTCTATTATAATTTATATGATGAAAACTCTATTTTTGTAAAATATTTGGGTAGTTATGCTTATAGTGTAGAAAATACAATTATTCCAAATACTCCTCCAATATCAAACGCAGGTACAGACATCATAGCAGATGAAGAGACAAGAGTGAGCTTAGATGGAAGTGCAAGTAGTGATAGTGAGGGAGATATTTCTTATAAATGGTCTCTAATAAGTGATGCATTAATTGTAATAAATAATCCAACTACTGCCACACCATCTTTTATAGCTCCAAGTGTAAATAATAATACTGTGTTGGAATTTAAATTGGTTGTGACAGACAGTGAGGGTGCTACTAGTGAGGATGTAGTAAGTGTAACGGTGAAGAATAAAATAGTTATAGTAAATAATCCACCAGTAGCCAATGCAGGAGCAGATATAAATATAGATGAGGGTGAAAATATTACTTTTGATGCCAGTGCTAGTAGCGATAGTGATGGAAATATTGTAAGTTATGAATGGAGAGAGGGAAATACTATACTAAGTAACAATATCTCATTTAATAAATCAGATTTTTCAGTAGGAATGCATACTATAACTTTAAAAGTAAGTGATGATAATGGAGCAGTATCTAATGATAATATGATTGTGACTATTAATACAGTAATAATTCCAAATCAATCACCAGTAGCAAATGCAGGAAATGATATAAATAAAAATGAAAATGAAATAGTAACTTTAGATGGAAGAGGAAGTTATGATAACGATGGAAATATTATAAGCTATGAGTGGAGTGAGGGAAATACTGTTTTAAGTAATAGTAGCTCATTTAATAAATCAGATTTTTCAGTAGGAATGCACACTATAACTTTAAAAGTGAGTGATGATAATGGAGCAGTATCTAGTGATAGTATGATTATTACTATTAGAACAAATCAAGCTCCAATAGCAAACGCAGGAAATGATATATCAATCCAAGAAGGAGATAGAGCATATTTAGATGCGAGTGCTAGTAGTGATGATGGCACAATAGTTAAGTACGAGTGGATAGAAAATGGCAATATTTTGAGTACAAGTGCCTCTTATAGTAGTAGTCGGTTTATGGTAGGAAGTCATACAATAACTTTGAGAGTCACAGATGATAAAGGATTGACAGACGAAGATACTGTGAATATATCTGTCTCTATTGATTTATCTACAATTATAGGGACATCAGATGATGATTATCTTGAATCTATAGGCAATGGAAATATTGTTTTTAATACCGTTTATGATGAAGATAGAGAGAAGTTTGTCATAAAATGGAAAAGTGTCAATGGAGCTAATATCTATTATAAAATATATTATTCGTTTGATGCCAATGAGCATTGGACTTCTAGTAAATTTGTAGAGATTGATACAAATACTAACTATATAGTTACCGATTTTATAGGAGCTTCATCATATCATAAAGTCTATGTAACAGTGCGTTTTAGTGGCTATGATGTTGATTTAAAGAAGATTGAATCAGGGTATTATAAAAAATTGGAGTTTTCGTATTAGAGAGTTTAGACTTTAAATTTAAGTAAAAATAAAGGAGAAAAGATGAATTTTAAAAAAATTGTATTTGCTATTATATCTATAATAGCTTTAAATGCTTGTGGAGGTAATAATGAATCAACACCCTCTTCAGATAAATCACAGACAGTAAATACAATAGAAAACAATAACCCAACAGTCAACGCAGGAGAAAATATAACAACTTCTGTAAATAAGAGTATCACACTAAGAGGCACAGCAAGTGATAGTGATGGTTCAATCGTAAGTTATGAATGGAAAAAAGGCAATGAGGTGTTAGGAGATAGTGCAACACTTATCTATACTCCTACAACAAGTGGAACAGATACATTGACATTAACTGTAATGGATGATGATGGTGCTACAGCTAGTGATAGTTTGGATATTACTATCTATGAAACAAAAATTTAAGGAGAAAATTATGAAAATGATTAAAAGAGTAGGCTTAGTTACTTTATTGAGCGTGAGTGCTTTATTTGGATATAGTGGATACTATGCTCCATTTGAAGGAACAAAAACTATAACACAAGGTTGGAATGGTTCATATTCACATGGAGGGAAAGGATATGCTTATGGATTAGATGTTGGTATTAGTTATAAAAATGTATTATCTGTGAAAGATGGAGAAATTATTTATGCCCAAGATCATAAATATTTTGGAAAAACGATTATTATTAAACACAGTGATGGACTATATAGCTTATATGCTCACTTAAGTAAATTTAAAATGACTAACGGTCAAGTAAAAAGAGGAAACTTAATTGCCATCTCTGGATACACTGGTGAATGGAAAGGGACAGGTCCTCATTTACATTTTCAAATACTTACTGAATATCTTGGGAACTCTGAAGAAAATATACGCAAATTATCAGCTAAAAAATATACTACAACGATAGATTTTCAAGGTTTTTTAGCTAGTGATGTTTATACAGGAACTAAATCAGTAACATCAAAAAACAGTTTGACTAATTCTGTAGCTACCATACCTCAAAGCTATTTTAGTGGAGCAGGTTCAGTTATAGATAATCGTTCAAATGAATACGGTGGAACGCATGATGTGGCAATTATGCATCCTTATGGAAGTTGGAACTCTACAGTAGTATTTCAATGGAGAAGAGACCCAAAATCTAATAATTGTACGCAATTAAATATAAGCTCTGATAAAGATATAGGTGATGTAATTATTAGAACTAAAGGTTGGTCACATCACACAATAAGAGAAGCATTTAAAGTTAATTTAGATAAATATTCTCCTATCACAATCAAAAACAACAATCAACAATGGACAACACTAGCAATAACAAGTACACAACCAATCAGTGAAGAGACAACAATAGATGCCACTTGTAAAAAATCAACTGATAGATTTATAGATGGCAGTAGAGTAAAAGTAGATGTATCTACAGACAATTTAGTAGATGTTGGTGCTGGATATTCTTGGGCAGGTACAGCTTCTATTATAAGTAGAATTACAAGTGGTACAAGCCCTTTTGGGAGAACGAAAGACTGGGCTATTTCTTTTTCAAAAAATAAATCTTTTACCTCTTTTCAATGGGATACTACAAATTGTCACACTTTACAAATCATAAATGGTAAAACAAACAGTGGTGACGACTCCAATGAAAATGCAAATGTTGTAATTCGTAAAAAGCCTTGGAATGAGAAAGAGTGGGATGACCCTATCTGTTATAACCTACCTTGTACGATAGATGAGAGTAGAAATGGATATTTCCTACTCAAAGTACTTGGCAATGCAAATGCTATAGATAGTGGAAATATAGAAGCTAAATGTGTTAGATAAAGATTTAATCTAAGGTTTGAAGTTGTGACTTCAATATGAGAAGAGTAAATATTTTTACTCTTTGTTTATTATATAAGGAATTAAAATGGTTGATTTAGTTGAAGAGAATATTTGTGGTGTGGAGGAGTTGAGATGAGAAATAGGATTTTTATAAAGTATTTAATAATAGTTATGATTAGTTTAAATATAAATGCTACCGATTATTTTTTAGGAAAAGCAAAATTTCCAATAATGGATAAATATAGAGCAGAAGCTTTTGCTTCAAAGCGAATATATACAGGAGTACAAGGTTCGGAAGAATATTATACTGAATCTAAATATCTTTATCTAAAAGAATATATTCATGATTATTCTACTGGACTCAATATAGGACTTTATATAATTCCAAGAGATATCAGTAAGGGATTCAGTGATTTAAAATATATTATAGCTTTTGGAGGTACACTAGCTACAGATATTAAGGATAATGAAATAATCTCCTATCTTGATATTGCTAAAGATATATTACAGGATCTTAATCTATTGAATAATCGAGAACTTTCAATTTCTCAACCCAAGAAAGCTTTAGAAATAACAAATGAGTTTATTAAAAAGTATGATATAGATAAAAATAATATCACGCTTACAGGACATTCTCTAGGTGGTGGATTAGTTCAATATGTTAGTCATCATACAGGTATAAAAGGAGTTACATTTAATACAGCTCCTTACCCTATTTATGGAAATATAGTTTGGGGTGATAAATCTTTAATAAATCCTAAAATTGATGTTGTTAATATAATGAGTGATAAAGATCAATTAACGGGAACATTATTATTTGTAGAAGATTTTGAACAAAAAAGATGTAATCCAAATACACATGGAGGTGAATTGATAACAGTAATTCCCAATCAATTACCAATGATGTCAGATATGCTTAGAGAACTTATTAAAGATTATGCAAATATAGATATTGATTTTAATGATGTAAAAAACAGAGAAGTTTCACTTAAATTATTATCTGAAGCATTAGAAAAGTTTTCTCAAAAAACGATTGAAGATAATATTTTAAATGTATCAAAGAAAATATTAAATAAGATATTAGGTTTTCCTGTATTTAATGATTTTAATTATGAATATGCTAAAGGAAATTACTATATGGCATTATCGTATTTAATTGCAAAAGATTATCATAATTTTTTAATACAATTAAAATTTGCTTTCAATATTGATACTGAACTTGAATTGACAAAATTATTTTTAGGAGAACGAATTGTGTTAAAAACTAACACAGGGCATGGTATGTTTGAATTAATTGAAAAAAGTTATTCAAATTTTTATACAACAAACCTTTCAAGAGTTAATGATATTGACAAAGGCTATGGAGAAAAAGAAATACGAGAATTTATAAGTAAAGACTACATAGATCCACTTAGTTTCGGAAAGTTTTCTCCTAAAAACAAGGTAGATCCTATAACATTTATGAAAGCTATAGCAAAACCAATCTATGGAATAGATTACAATTTAGATATATGTAACTATGCAAAATCACTCAAAAATAAGAGTATTGATATTAACTTTATTGCTAATGCAGATGGAAGTATTCCTCGTATAAATAGTTTATCTTATCCTTGTAATAAAACAGAGTTTATTCTTGATGTAGAATTTGATGATGTAAAATTTGATGCAGATGGAGTACCTTCTCCAGTGTACAATACTTCTATTGTAGGATTTAAAGATGTTTATATATCAAGATTATATACAGCAAAAATAGTTTCAAATATTATAAAGAGGGAATCTTCGAAGGAAAAACAATTTGAAAATTGCAATAAAGCATTTAGTGCCACTATAGATGAATGTACATTATTTTTACAAGAAAAATGTATTATTCCTAATGTAAGTAATTATGATTTTAGACCTAATGATGATATTACAAGAGAAGAACTTGTAGTGATTGCATATAAAATGAGAGAATCTTTAAAAAATGGTGGAAAAACTTTATGTACACATGGAAAGGACTTAAAATGAAACCAACAAAACTAATAGGAATATTACTATTTTTAATATTAACTGTAGTAGCCAATTCAGCATCTTATGGCTTTACTCCATCGACACCTACTGTTGGTGAAAGATATAAAGTCTATGCCAATTTAGATGGTAGTCTTCCATCGGGATATGATATGAGAATATCAGGAAGTAGTTCTAGCTCTGCTAGTGCTATTAAACTTGGTGGAGGAACTAGAAATTGGTATAGCTATACTACAGCAAGTAAATCAGGAAGTGCTACTGTATATTTTAAGCTTTTTAAAGATGGTGTTTTCAATAGAAATATTACAAGTAAAACACTTACTGTAAAAGCAAAGGTAACTCCACCAACAGTTAGTTCTGTAAATGTAAGTCCTACAAGTGCTTATGCAGGAACTTATAGAGATTTTACAGCTAGGCTTTCAGGAAGTTTACCTAGTGGATATTATGCTAAGATAGATGTTGGAGCAGGATATAAGTCTATGAGTTGTAGTGGGAGTAGTTGTAGTTATAGAAGAGACCCTGATACAGTAGGAACTAGAAGAAAATTTACGGTAAAAGTTGTTGATAGTGGAGGTTCTTTAATCAGTGCAAGAGTTGGTTATTATGATGTAACTGAGAAGCCTGAGACACAATATTCTCCTGATGTAAGTATCAGTAGTGCAAGTAGCTCAGCTACACAAGGACAAACTTATCAAATCAAACTCTCTTTTTCTGATAGAAACTCTAATTTAAAAAATGCATTTGTCAATTGGGGCGATGGTAGTAGTTTGAGTACTGTATCTCTAAGTGGAGGAAGTAACACAAAGTATGTAACGCATACTTATACTAAGGCAGGAAGTTTTACTTGGAGAGTAGAAGTTAATGACCATACAGGTAGGAAAGACTCTGCCCAAAAAACAGTTACTGTCAAAGCAAATATACCAACTGTCTCAACTCCAAGTGTTGATAAATCTACAGGTTACTCTGGAGATAGTTTTAGGTTTACAGCAAATACTTCTGCTAGTCTTCCAAGTGGTTACAAATTATATTTGAATTTTGATGATAGTAATGGTAATTGGTTAAGTGAAAGTAATGCTGGTGGTCATGTTGAGATGGATGGTAGTGGTAGTAGTTACTGGTTTGATAGAGTTATAGATACTACAGGAGATAGAAGAGTTCGTGTAGGTATTTTTAATGGTAGTAGTTTGGTAGGAAGTTACTCTTCTTCTAAATCTTTTACTGTAACACAAAGATCTGAGACACAATATGCTCCTGAGGTAAGTATTAGCAGTGCAAGTAGCTCAGCCTCACAAGGAGAGAGTTATCAAATCAAACTCTCTTTTGCTGATAAAAATACTAATCTAAAAAATGCATTTGTAAATTGGGGAGATGGGACTAGTCTTAGTACGGTATCCTTAAGTGGAGGAAGTAGCACAAACTATGTGACGCATACTTATACTAAGGCAGGAAATTTTACTTGGAGGGTAGAAGTTAATGACCATACAGGTAAACAAAATTATGCTCAAAAAACAGTAACTGTTAAAGCAAAAGTAGCTACTACAGGAACAATCACAGGAATAAGTCCGACTACAGCAAAAAAGGATGTAAGACAAACTTTTACTGTAAGTGGTAGAGATTTTCCTAGTACGGTAGCACTATCAGTAGAGGGTTGTGATACAAGTAGTGTAACTTGGATTAGTTCTTCAAGTGCTAGATTGAGTTGTACTCCTCGTTCAACAGGAAGTAAAAAATTATTGGGTGGAATGGTATCAGGAGGTACTAGACTTATCAATACAAGTGTCTATAGTGTAAATGTATCATCTACTACAACAGTCGATTCTAAACCGACGATGAATATAAGTAATTTCCCATCAATAGTAACTGATACTTTAGGGACAAATATTAGTTACAGTGATGATAAAGATTTAACTAAAGTATCGTATAAAATATATAATTATGGACAAACATCAGGAAGTGAACTAAAGTATCAATTAGTAACACTTTCAGCTTCTAATCAAAGAAGCTATACAAAGAATTGGAATATAGATGTATCATCATTGTCTGATGGAAAATATGAGATTATATTCTTTGTCTCTGATGGGATAACAGGTGTTCAGCAACAAATTAAAACATTTACCAAAGAGAGTGCTAGTACATCTATTGTAGAAGAGTATGGCTTTAGTCCATCAACTGTTAAAATAGGAGAGCCTTTTAAATTATCTTACAATACCAAAAGTGCTTTACCAAGTAATTATGATATTAGAATTTCAGTTGATGGTAGTTCTAGTGTATCTAAGTTAGAGGGTGGACAACAAAAGTGGTATAAAAATAGTCCAAATGGTTCAAAAATAGAAGGAGTATTTACATTCGTATTTAAGCTCTATAAAGATGATAAATTTTTAAAGACTTTAGAAAGTGCTACTTTAACTGTGATGAAAGAGTTGAATACTACAGAAGATATTACAGACTTTTCTGAAATTATAAATTATTTAAATCAAGACCCTCTTATTAAAAAGATGAATTTAACTTCATCTAATATAAAAGAATCCTCTCTCTCTCGTTCAGATGCTGTGATTTTGATTGATGGAATGAGAAACTTAGGCAAGAGTAGTATTAAAAAAGATATGCAAGAGTATTATAATCCATTTGCTGATGTGCCAAGTGATGGGGAGTATTTAGCATCATTGATGAGATTAGCTTATTATAAAAGTAACTACGGAGTGACTACTATTAATAAAACCTCTCTATTTAACCCAATGAGACATACAAGTAGAGAAGAGTTTGTGAAGATGGCTATGAGTGGATTTGATATACCAAATCACTCTATGGATTTATCTAAGTTTACGGATAGGACTAATATGGCTACTTGGGCAAAAAAATATTTTGAGACAGCTGTTTATAATGGGATAATAGTCGGTAATAATAATAGACTATTAGCCAAAGATAAAATATCTATACAAGAGGCATTGATTGTTCTAAGAAGAATAAAAGATAAGTTTTCTGCAAATTATTCTTTTTCTTCTAGTAAATATGAAACCCCTGAGAGTTTAGATTTGTCATCTCTTTATCATAAGAATATAGGCTTTGAATATGAACCTAGATATTATAAGCCTAATGCTACACCTATAAATATTAACTCTATTAGTAAAAGTAAAAAAGATAACTATTATGTCTTGACAGTGAGTTCAACAATAGATAGTGCAAATGGTGCAAGTGATTACTATTGGTGGAGTACCGATAAAGGATATTTTAAAGAAGTTGGAAGTAGTTCTAACTATAAAACAGTTCACTTTTATCCTATGAGTACAGTACCACAAAGTGATTATCATATTACAGTAAATGGTGGAGATAATTTAGGCTATATAGATAGCTATTCTCTTGTAATTTCTAAAGATGATTACTTTACTTATCCAGAGGATGATAAAGTAGTATCAGGTATATCATCCACTTTAGATAACTTAACGATAGATAATAAATTAATCGCCAATAAATTATTTATGATTGATTTAAGCAATGTTAGTGTAGAAAAAAGTAATGTAAAATTAGGAGTCTCACAAGTGACTGTGAGTATGGAGTATGATGGTAAAACATACCAACTTTTCCATGGGACACCAAACAATAAAAAAGCACAATTTATTGTGGGAGACTATACAGAGCTATATGGAAAAACAGTGACTTTAGATATAGAAGTGTATAGCCAAGCTAAGAAATATACAACAAGTAGAAGCTTGACATATACTCCTCAATTTACAGTAAAAGGAAAGGTTTATAATGCAGTAGATGGAGAGAAAATAACCTCTGTACAAATTGGTAGAAAAGATGTCAAATTAGATAAAGATGGCGAATTTTATTATAATTTAGATACAGATTATGAGATAAAAGGATTAGAGGTTAAAACAAAAGAGAATAGTCAAGAAAATAATTTTGAGACTTCAAATATAGACTTAAGTTATGAATCTCCAAGTAAATATATAGTATTAGTAGGTGAAGATTCACGACCATCACCAAATATATATGTTTCACCTATTCATGTGCCAAGTAATGAGAAAGTGATATTTACACTTATATCAGATATAGACATTCCATCTAATAGTGTTATTGATATGGAAGGTAGCAGTTGTTCATCTCCAAATGGATTGGGAACGAAAAAGGTAACGATAGAGTGTACTACACCTGTAACAAGTAATATAAAACATACTATAATAGATATTAAATCATCTAAAATTTACGCTGATGGATTGATACGCACTGTAGTAGTGGATAAAGCTTTAAATACAGCCGACCCTATAGAGAGTGTTAAGGAACAAATAAATATAGAAAATACCACATCTGAAGATATATACTTACCAAAAGAGATGTTAGGTGTAAAAATTGATTGGTCTAGTGATAATAGTGCTATTATTTCTAATACAGGTAAAGTAACACCAAATACAACTCAAGAAAATGTAAAACTTACAGCAAAATTTGAAAAAGATGGAAAAATAGAAACTAAAATATTTACTGTACCTGTAGCTCCTAAAGATACTACGGTAATAGATACAGATAAAGATGGTATTCCTGATACAAAAGATTTAGATATTGATGGAGATGGTATAAGTAATAAAGATGAAATTGACTATGGACTAAATCCATTTAATTTTGAAGATGCTGAGTATGATAGTGATGGTAATGGAATTAGTAATAAAGATGAGATAGGTAGTAAAATAGATGATAGTAATACATCTAGTTCAGAAGAAAAATCTAAAACAACAGAGTCTAATACATCTAAAGAAGAAGACAATGAAACTATACTTAAAGAAGAAAGTAATACAGTGAGTATTTCATTAAAACCAATTAATGATATATCTGTAAGTATGAATGACACTATACCACCTATTAATATAGAGGGCAATGCAAGTAATGGAGATAATTTAACTTATGAAGTATCATCAAGTAATACAGATATTGTCATAGCTGAGATGAGTGATACTATGTTGTTTTTGACACTTGTCGAAGATGCTATAGGTGAAGTAAATATTACTATTATAGCAAGAATAGTAGATAGTAGTCTATCCTATACCTTTACTATTAATGTTGATACTCCTATAGAAGATAAAGTGCCTACAGATTCAATAAATAGTTATATGGTAGGTGACACAGAGATTACATTTGGTCAGAATAATAATGATTTTTTAATCTATAATTTAAAAAAACTATTAAATATAACTAAAATCTATGTTAAGATTAAAAGAACTAAAGTCGTATTAGATAGTACATATAATGCAACTATCACAACACAAATTAAAGATATGTCGTTATCTGTGGATGTAAATGGAGATATAAAAACAAATCTAAAAGGATTTATATTACCTCTAAATAAACTACCATTAGGAACAGAAGTAATCATAGAAGAGACTAATACCACGATTATAGTCCCTTTAGTAGATAAATTAGAATTTTAGGAGAGAATGATGAAAAGATATATAACGATAAGTATGATAATTAGTCTAGTATTTTTTATGACCAATTGTAGTGATGGTGAAAATGGAAATACTACAAATGAAATTAATATGATAAAAGGTGAACAATATACTATTAGTAGAGGACAGACTATAGTTAAAAATGAAGATAATAGTGTTGTCAAGTTATATAGTATTAAAAATGGTACAACTACTGCTACATTAGTAAGTGGTAGTGCTTCAATTAAATAACTGATGTTACGCACTTGGTAGGTTTGGCACTGCCAAACGATTAAAAGCTTAATATATCGTATCAATATACTATGCTTTATCCATCGTTTGGTGATACCAAACCTAGTACGCCCTCGAAGGCGTGTGTAAGTCCTTACCAAGGTAAAGCATAAACCTTGTAGCTGAAAATAACTGCGTTGCCGTGAGGCAGTCTGGAACACACTCATAACGCTGTTGTGTATAATGCACTGAATAAATAAAACAAAAAAAGTAAAAAATTTATTTTCATTTTTTCCCAAATAGGGTAAAATATGAATAATTATTTAGGAGAAGATTATGACCGACATTCATCACCCCTCTAAACTTAAATTAATATAAAACAACTAATAATAAAAATCCTCATAATCATCGCCTAAACACTCCAAAATAATCTCATGATTTTCATCAAAATAGTCCAATTGA
>Ga0193956_1000973_pt1 | contig 11968 bp, 14 predicted proteins | sample BB_7_MG_FD_140358 | JGI IMG/M metagenome (GOLD analysis project Ga0193956, IMG submission 140358) | Microbial mat bacterial communities from the Broadkill River, Lewes, Delaware, United States - BB_7_MG | ecosystem: Environmental > Aquatic > Freshwater > River > Microbial mats | place: USA...
AGAAATTATATTTTGATGGATTTTTATATGACTGTCTAACTTATCTTATTTATTTTTTTCATTATTCTACTATTCCTTATATTAAATGCATCATCTCAATTTAAATCAACAATGATAAACTCCTGATTGACTTATATATAATATCAAAATTGATTATATTAAAGATATTTGAAAACAATTAATTTTTATTTAATGGCAATTAGATAAAATGTATAATATAGATAAAATGTATTACAATAAATCAAATCAATAAGGGGAAAAAATGTCTAAAATAGTATTAGTAACAGGAGCAACATCGGGATTTGGTGAAGAGACTGCAAGAATGTTTGCGAAAGCAGGAAATAAAGTAATAGTAACAGGAAGAAGAAAAGAAAAGTTAGAAGAATTAAAAAGTGAATTAAAGGATTGTGATATTTATCCAATTGCTTTGGATGTGAGAGATAAAGATGCAGTATTTAAAGCTATAGAAGATTTACCTGATGAGTATAAAAATATAGATATTTTAGTTAACAATGCAGGACTTGCATTAGGTCTTGAAAAGTCACCAGATGCGCTTATTGATGATTGGGATATTATGGTTGATACAAATATAAAAGGTCTACTATATATGACAAAAGCTGTTTTACCTATTATGACAAAAAGAAAAACTGGATATATTTTTAATCTAAGCTCAATTGCAGGAAATTGGCCATATGAAGGAGCAAATGTATATGGAAGTACTAAAGCATTTGTGCAGCAATTTTCATTTAACTTACGAACAGATTTAAAAGGAACAAATATACGGGTAAGTTCTATTGAACCTGGATTTGCTAAAACCGAGTTTTCAAATGTAAGATTTAAGGGTGATGATAAAAAAGCCAATGCAGTATATGAAGGACTACAACCTTTAGTAGCAATAGATATAGCCAATCTAATTTTTACACTTGCTGCATTACCAGAGCATGTAAATGTTAATTCACTAGAAGTTATGCCAACAGCACAAAGTTGGGCAGGTTTTACATTAGAAAGAAATTGATAAAAGACGAAATAAATATATATTCATAAATTGTTTATAATCTATATTGTATAATATCGCCAATAATTTATAGGATATTATACATGTCAAATGACGAAATAAATAAAAATAAATCTTGGGTTTTACTTTTTGTAGCTTGGGTTGTTTCAGCAATAGCTATGCTAGGAAGTCTCTTTTTTAGTGAAATAATGGATTTTATACCATGTACTCTTTGTTGGTACCAAAGAATTTTGATGTATCCATTGGTATTTATTTTCGTCGTTGGTATGATGCCTTATGATAGAAAAGTACTTAAGTTTGCTACTCCACTTGTTCTTCTAGGTTGGTTATTTGCTTTGTATCACAATTTGATTCATTATGGTATTATCCCTGAAAGTGCTAGTCCATGTGTCCAAGGTGTGCCATGCTCTACAAAATATATAGAATGGTTAGGTTTTATATCCATTCCTATGCTTTCATTTATAGCATTTAGCATAATAGCAATTTTACTTTATACAATAAAAAGGAGAGATGTATGAAATCTCAACAAAAATTAGTAATTTTTTCAGCAATAGGTTTGATTTTGTTTTTTTTAGTTACTGGTTCAATGTATAAAAATCAACAATCAAACGAAATATCAAATAAGGTAAAAGAAAATGCTTTGTTACTAGAAAGACCTTACTCTTATAGTATTGGCAATAAAGATGCAAAGGTACATTTAGTCGAGTTTTTTGATCCTGCTTGTGAAACTTGTGCACAATTTAAGCCATTGGTGGAGAAAATAATGGAAGATAATAAAGATAAGATTCGGCTTACTCTTCGTTATGCACCATACCATAGTGGCTCAGATTATGTTGTAAAGATGTTAGAAGCTGCAAGAAAACAAGGAAAGTTTGAAGAAACACTGGAGATGATGTTCACAACACAAGAATATTGGGCAAGTCATCATCAACCAAAGCCCCAAGTACTGTGGCAGTTTTTACCGAAACTAGGACTTGATATTGACCAATTAGTAATTGATATGAAAGATCCTAAATTAGATGATTTGATAAAACAAGATTTAGCAGATGCTAAAATTTTAGGTGCAACTAAAACGCCATCTTATTTTGTCAATGGAAAACCACTTCAAAAATTTGGTTATAAGCAGTTAAAAGAGTTAATTTACTCTGAACTTTAAAAGTGATTTTCTTTACATGTAGAGGTATATTTGCCTCTACACGCTTTTGCAAAAATAGTGATAGGTATTCTGTATTTTTTTGCTAAAGATTTTATCTTTGCCAAGTTCTTTGGGTTAAATGAAAAAAGCATTTCATACTCTTCTCCACTACAAAGTACTCTTTGAGAGGGCTTTTTAAAAAACTTTACATTTAAATTTCTACTACATTTGCAAAGTCTTGAAAGGTCTTTGGAAAGTCCATCAGATATATCTAATCCAGCTGTTACATATCTAGATGCTTCATAAAAAAAATCTGCTTTTAGCTGTGGAGTTATAAATCTACTTTTAGAGTTGAGTTTTCCTTCTCTAAGAAGTTTATTGAGTCCTTTTTTTGAATCCCCAAGTTTACCGGTATAGGCGATAAAATCACCTTTTTTCATACCGTTTCTGTAAACTGGTTTTGAACTTTGCGATATGATTGTAACAGATATCATAAGTTTGTTGCCAGATGTTGTATCCCCCCCTATAATCTCAATATTATATTTTTTAGATATTTCTTCAAACCCAGATGAGAGTTCATGAAGCTCTTTTAATTTAAAATGAGGTGGAATAACTAGTCCAAGTAGGGCTTGTTTTGGTTTTGCATTCATAGCAATAGCATCAGAAATGTTTACCAACATGCTTTTTATTGCAATATTTTTTAAACTCATCCAAGAAAGCTTAAAGTGAATATCTTCGCAAAAAAGGTCTTTTGAATAAACCAAATCCCCTATTACAGCACCATCATCTCCAATCTTTTTACTTTTAAATCCAGATATGAAGTACTCTTCTTTATTCATTTTGTCATCTTATTTTTATTTATTTTTTGTATTATACCTTAAGTAAAGAAAGGGTAGACTTTTATATCCACTCAAACTAGGAGAATTTACCATGATGAGCAAACTCGTTCTTGGAGTTTTTAGATTTAATAGTAAAACTGATTATCTTCCTTATTACAAAAAACTTGTAATTAAAATAGATATGGAAAAAACTGTTGCTGATTTATTGGCTGTTATTAAAGATGATGAAAAAGTGTTTGAATATCCTACGGATAAAAACGCAGCCATCAAGATAAATGGCAAAGCACTTTTTACTAGTGAAAAACTTTCAAATATAGTAGAATATTTTGGGAAAGAGTTACAATTAGATCCTCTAAATTCAAAACGAGCTACAAATGATTTATGTATGAATCATGATGATTTCAAAAATAGATTTGATGTACTTGATGCATTTGTAGATTCAAGTGATAAAAAACTTTTTAGCTCATATATACGAGAGCATTATAGTTCTCCAATAGTAAACCTAGAAGAAGAGTATTTAGGAGATGGGTTGTTTTGCTTTGCATACGATATGATACAAAAATATCCTGAGAGAAAATCACAAATTTTAAATGCTATATCTAAGCAAGACATTGGTGTTTGGTTACATGTAAACATTTCAAATAAGCTTTTCCCTGAAAATTATGATTTAGAAAGAAAAGTTGATTTTTTAAAAAATGAGATTATTAAACAAGCAGATTCTGCAAATAACTTTGTAGAAAAACAAAAAAAATTAAGCAGTAACTTTTAAGGAAATATGATGGTACAATATAGATTATTTGATAATATAATAGAAAAAGATGTAGCGTCTTCATTTGTGAATTCAGTAAAAGAGTTACTAAATATGTTGGAGATAGAAGCACCTGTTCTTTCAAACTCAAAGCAAGATATTGGTACTGAAGGTAAATCTTTAAATGAAGAGGCTTTTTTATATAGTAATGCATTTAACTTAGCACTTGCAAAAAAAGAGAACGCAGATATAATTTGTGTTGAAGACAGCTCATACACATCGCTAAATATTACAAAATTGATTTTACTAGAAAATGACGATACAAAAGCTCTTGTAGTAAATAAATTACAAAAAGATGGCTTAGAATTAGCTTTGGATGTAAGTGTTTTACATGTAAATGATATCTTAAAAGATGTTGTTGGTTTTGACAAACTCAAAAAAATGATTAAAAGACCATTTAGTAAATTTAGTGCTGCAATATTTAACGGGAATAAAACACATAACTTAGCAAAAAATGATGCGATTCTTTCTCTCTTAGAGTTGAATTTAGTTAATTTTGAAACACAAAATGATAGTGATGGATATGAGATATTAGGTGCATCTGCTACACTTGCTAAAAAATTAGCAGGCAAAGTTATGTTAGATATGTTTGATAATGCAGCTGATTTTGTAGTAACAAATGATGCTAGAAGTTTTTATATGTTTGATAAATTACAAAAATCTTTAGAGACTACTGTCGGAAGAGATATAGAATTAAGTGTTTTCTCAACTGCTCAGATAGTTCTTCTAGCATTAGGTTATGATGATGTATCAAAAATGGGACTTGATATACATAAAGTTGTCACGAAATTAATATAATTTATTTAAATAAGACAATTTTAATCCTTTTTGTATTATAATGTTTTCAAAACAATTTAAGGAGTAAATATGCCAAAGATTAATAAGTATGTTGATATTGATACAGTTGAGCGTGAAGCTAAAAAAGATTTGATTGACCGCCACTCACCGTTTATTACAGTAGAGGGAGAAGCTAAAAAAGGCGAAATGTTTGCGGTAAAAGTTAAAATGGGTAATGAGTATACTCATCCAGATGATTTTGATCATTATATCGAGAGTATATCACTTTTTAATGGTGAAACTAAATTAGCTATGGCTTCTTTTGTACCAGGAACTTTAGGAAATGAAAAATCACATGCAGAAGTCACATTTAATATCCGCCCAATGGGTAGAAAACTAAATTTAGTTGCTCATGGATACTGTACTAAACACGGTATATGGGAGTCAACACCTGTCGTCGTAGAAGTAAACTAAATACTAATAACCCCTTTAGAGGGGTTAGTCATGTTTTTCTTTCAAAATACATTTAATGTCTTCAAATATAATCATCTAATTTATCTTTTATTTAGAAATCATTCCCTCTTTTTAATTTTAATACATTCAGAATTTTAATTCTACGGAATATTGGTATTTAGTTCTTTTTAACAACTTTTTGGGTACTATTGCGTTCATGACACGGATAGAAAATGCAAGACTTTTAAAATTATTGTATCAATATAGAGCTATGGGATTTGAATACTTTAAAGAGTATAAGCCATTAGAGGTTAAGCCAAATACTACTATGTTGCCAAAAGAGTTCGATTTGCTTAAAAGTTCTGTAATGAATTGTCACTTATGCAATCTTAGTAAAACAAGAAAAAATGTAGTTTTTGGTGAAGGCAATAAAAATGCAAGGCTTATGTTTGTAGGCGAATCACCAGGTGCAAGTGAAGATGAAAGTGGAAAAGTTTTTGTTGGCCGTGCAGGAAATATATTGACAAATATTATAGAAAAAGTTTTAAATTTAAAAAGAGAAGATGTTTATATAGCTAACATTTTAAAGTGCAGACCTCCTGCAAATAGAGTACCAAATATGGAAGAAGTAAGTGCTTGTAAGCCATATCTTTTACAACAAATAGAAATGGTGAATCCTGAGATTATAATTGCTCTTGGTTCTACAAGTTTTCATCACTTGACAGGTGAATATGAAACACATATATCTAAGGTTAGAGGAGAAGTATTAGAGCTTGGTAATGCAAAGCTTGTACCTACTTATCATCCAAATTTTTTATTGAGAAATCCATCTTCAAAAAAAGATGTTTTCCAAGACATGCTAAAGGTTAAAAGTCTACTATGAGATTACTATTGATTATGTTTGTTGCAACTACAATTATGTTTGCAAAGAGTAATAAACTTTCGCACATCCCCCTAACAAAAAATATTTTTTTAAATACAGAGGCAAGTGATTGTAATGCTACATGCATGGAACATCTACTAAATGAAGGGCAAATTTTTTCTTTTTTAAGCCAGTATAATGAGTCTATGAAAGAACTTGTAAGCATGAGAAGTGAATATAAGTATTATAAAAGAATATTTAGAATTTTTGAAGATGAAGAATTTTCGATAAGAGTGGCGATGATAGTCCCTCAAAAGAGTATAAGAAGATATGCTGCTACAACTGTAAATGCTGTTATGGCTTATTTGATTTCAAAGCAAAATAACTTTGAGATTAAAGTATTTAATAGTATGGATGAAAAAGAGAGTTCAATTTTAAAAGCCTTAAATGATATAAAAAATGAAAACTTTGAATATGTAATTGCTCCACTCACGCAAGAGGGTGCTTCTGTGGTTATAGATAATGCAGATTATTTAAAAGTTTATATTCCAACAGTTAGTAAAAGCTCATTTGATGATAATAGTTCAAACATCGTTTTTGGTGGGATAGATTATAACAAGCAAATTGATGTATTATTAAAATATGCCAATGATAAAGTTGTGTATTTTTCTGACGGAAGTGATTTGAGTGAATCATTAAATAATTTATTGGTAGATAAAAATCCTAGAATAGCTTATAATAAAAGCATAAATAGTTCAAGAATAAATTTTAAAAGTATGTTTAAAAATAATAAAATTCTTTCAAATAGTTCTATCTTTATGAATACACCACTTGTTAAAACAAGTCTCATATCTTCGCAGTTAAGAGTGTATCAAATTGAGCCATATATAATACTCTCAACACAGATAAATTACAATCCTATGCTTTTAACACTAACTCAATATGAAGATAGAAAAAACTTTTATCTTGCAAATTCTATAGGAAAAGCAACAATAGAAATGGAAGAGTTAAACTCGCTTTTTGGACATGATATCGTATATGATTGGGTAAACTACTCTACTTCTATAGGCATAGATTATTTTTATACTCGCTTTTTTGTTCCAACTGCAACTAAAAATTTCGATGAAGATATTGTAGATAATCAAGTTGCATATGATGTATCAATAGTAAGACCCAAAAGATATAAATTTGAAAAACTTTTATTTTAAAAACAAGATAAGAAAAACTTTTTTGTCTCTTCACTTACTTTAGCAGGTTTACCATCTAAAACAAAAACTAAGACAGAGACCATTTCGAAAAGTAGGGTATCTTCCAGCCAAATAGTTTGCTTGATTTTCAAAGAGGTATTTTTCATACTAATTATTTGATGCTTAACTTCAACCATATCACCTAACTTAGCAGGTTTTTTATATTCTGCCTCAAGGTGTTTGACTACAAAATGACCACCATCGATAGCAGGAGATTTACCTCTTTCAAAAAAAAGTTCGCTTCTAGCTCTCTCACAAAACTTTAAGTAGTTAGCATGGTAAACTATTCCACCGGCATCTGTATCGTCGTAATAAATTCTAATTTTCATGTAAATCCTTATCAACTAGAATGCTACAATAAATTACTTATAAATAGCTGAAATGATTTAGTTTACATACAATTTCATTTGTTTATGAGTAAAAATATTAGAAGTACAAAAATAAGAAATTAAATAAATTACAAATTAAGAGTATTATAACAAGCATATCTCGCTTTGAAGCTTAGTTTGGCTCATTGGTTCTTACAAAATAATTATAACAATTTTGATATACACATCACCTTGGAATGATAATGTTAAAACATGCTCCCTCTTTCATATTTTGAACTGATAATTTTCCTTTCATGTATTTTTCAATAACTATTTTACTCATATAAAGGCCTAATCCTGTTCCTTCCAACTCATCTTTTGTAGTGAAATATGGATTAAAAATATCATTTATGATGTTTTCTTGTATACCTCCCGCATTATCACAGACATCTATAGTAATAGTATCGTCATTTTCTTTACATGATATAAGGATTAATTTTTTTTCTTTTTGATTTGCTATTAAAGCTTCTTTTGCGTTATTTATTAAATTGAGCAAAACTTGCATTAATTCTTGTTTATGAATAGCGATAGTGAGGTCACACTTATTGTCAATAATTAATTTTATATTATTATTTTTAAGGTTCAAATCTATAATGTCTTTTGTATCTTCTATAAGAGCTTTAATTGAAATATTTTCTTTATTTTTTGTTGGGCTAAAATAGTTTTTAAAATTATCTATTACTTGTGATAGACCTGATGCTTCGTTTATAATAGAATTTAGATTTTCATTAAAACTTGTATCATCTAAACAACCAAGTTCCTTATCTAATAAAAGATTATCTGCACTCATAGAAATTAGGCTTAAAGGTTGTCTCCATTGATGTGCAATCATACTTAACATTTCACCCATTGCTGCATTTCGTGATTGGGCTACCATAATTTCATCTTTTTGTTGTAGCTCTTTTGTTGAAACATGCACAAGATGTGATAAGGCTTGTATGGTAGAGCTTATATTTTTTTCAATATTTACATTAACTTGTTTTGTATTCAAAGTATCAGATTCGCTCAATGCTAAGATAGTCATACTTTGATTGAGTAACTCTTTGTTTTCACAAGTACTAAAAAATTCACCATTAGTATAAAAACCGCTTGTAGGCGCTATTTGATTGTAGATAATCGTTTCATTTTCAATTTGTTCAGGCATAAATCTTCTTCTTGCCATACAAGAGTAGATAAAAATACTCTGAACCGGTTGATTATAAAGTTTATTAATATGGTGTTGAGTTTTCCCAAGTATCGCATGAGCATTTCCATACCCAAACCTTACTTCATCCATATTTTGGAGGTTCCCAGCGAAAATTAAAGAACCATCATCATTTTTACCAATGACTGCTCTGGCAATTTGTATGCCATTTTTTTCTAAAATCAGAGGAAACTCGATCCCAATATGTGGTAACTGTTTACTTATGTCACTACCCAAGTAGTAGCCATAAGTTTCTACTGCCGTTTTGTCCTCAATCGTATAAACTCTATTTTTATCTGCTTTTGTAACTTTTAGTTTTTGACCAATGGGAAGCCAGTTAAACCCATAGTCTGTAATTACTTTTAAATTAGGGCTACTTAATGATACTCCGACAATGCCATTTGAATATATTGTATCTTTTGTAAAAACATATGTCTGTGTAAATGTTGCATTATCTCCAGCTAATCCACCAGCTACGATAATTTCTTTATTGATTGTATTGATTCCGTTGAGATACTCTTCTCCATTTCCTAAAAGACCATCAATAAAAGATATGATGACTTTGCTATCTTTTTCTATAATGTTTGTTGCTAAATTTTGCCCAGCTTGAAAATAGTTTTCAAATTCATTAGATATATATGCTTTTAAGGATATATTTTCAAATAAAGTAAAGCTGATGACTGTAGTACCAGTAGATACATGACCATCTTTGATTTCACCATCAGTAGTTGCACCTATCAAAGAAGCGACTGGAAAGTTTTTTAAAAAAAAATTTCTTAAATCATCAATAAAAGTAAAATCATTTTTGCTAGTAAATACTTGGATGAGAAGCTTTGAAGAATCCTTTATATTTTCCTGCTGAATAAAACTGATTAGATTCTCAAGTGAAGAATAATATGCATTTATTGTTTTCATGAACACACCTTTATAAATTTTACATTATACATTATTAATAGAAGTTAAAATATTATATTTATAATAGAAAAAAAATGATAGAGTCCATAATCTAAACAAAACACTAAAAATAATAAATGAAATTATTTGTATGAACTTTTAATTCATGTTTTTTAAGGTAAATTCAAATATTATATAATTTAAAAATAATTTATTATACGGAGTAAAACTAGATAATATATAAAGAAAAGATGAGTTAAAAAAATCATAATAAACTATTCACCTAGCATCAGTATCATCATAATAGACTTTAATTTTCATATAAATCCTTACATGTAAAAAATAACGGTATAATACCAAATGAAAACAACCTACTACTATAAATCACCTATTGGAATCTTGAAATTGGTTTGTTCGAAAGATGCTTTAGTATATATGCATTTTGTCAATAATTGTGAAGACAATCCAAAAGAATTAACACACATAATGCTTACATGTAAAGAACAACTAGATAAGTATTTTATGGGAGAGTTAGAAGAGTTTGATATACCCTTGGCTTTTGAAATAGGTACCGAGTTTCAGCAGAGTGTTTGGAGAGCATTAAGTCAAATTCCCTTTGGAGAGACCAGAAGTTACAAAGATATCGCTAAATATATTGGCAATCCAAAGGCTGTAAGAGCTGTTGGCGGGGCAAATAATAAGAATCCAATAAGCATAGTTATCCCTTGTCATAGAGTGATAGGAAGTAATGGAAAGCTTGTAGGGTACGCTAGTGGACTTAAAAATAAAGAGTGGTTGTTAACTCATGAAAAAAAATATAGGATAAAAAATGATTAAACCAAATCATATGGATAAAGAGAAAATATATAAAACAAAAGATATTGTTCCTTCATTAAAATATTATGGAAATAGTTTTGATAAGATTAAAACAAACCATCCAGATCGAGCAAAAGCTTTAATATTAGGATTTAGAGTTTATAAATCAGGGCTAAATCAAGAGCAGCTTTCTTTACATGTAAAGAAAAAAACGACTGATAGAGAAATTACAGATCTTTTGGGTTATAAAGAGCTAAAAAGTATTCGTTCTTGGAGTGTATCTTCTTCTTTGAAAAAAGAGGATAAGGAACTCGAGCTTTTAAGAATTTGGTGCATGAAGCTAGGAGCCATTGCTCTGTTAGCAGAACTCTCTCAAAAAGATATTATAGAGATAGCAAAACATACCGAAGAACTCGATTGCAGTGTTCCACTCGAGTTTTAGTTTGAGTATAAAAGCCTCTTTTTGAGGCTTTTACTTTTATATTTCTTGAACTATATCTAGACCAAAACCTTTAAGACCTATAAACTCTTTACCTTTTGATTCAGTTAAAAGATTTATTTTTTCTATGCCAAGTTTTTTGAGTATCTGAGCACCTATACCGAACTCTTTTACTTCTTTTTTTGCTGAATTTTCATCATCTAAAAATATAAGTACACCACTGTTTTGTTTTAAATACTCTATTGCTCGAATCATTGCATTAAATTTTGGAGTATCAGTAAAAAGATCAATATCTGGTATGACATGATGAAACTTAACAGCGGCTTCTTTCCCTAATTTGCCAAATGTATAAACAATATGATGATTACCTTCATGATCTACCATATCTATTCGTCTTGCTTTAGTTCCAAGAAATTCAGTATTTGATGCTGTGATTTCTCTTACAAGAGATTCATGTTGCATCCTATACTCAACAATGTCAGATATGAAGATCATATTTAAATTATGTTTTTCACAAAACAAATCTAAATCATCTCTTCTTGCCATAGTTCCATCTTTTTTCATGATTTCACATATCACAGCAGAGTCTGCAAGACCAGCTAAACGACATATATCGATTGAACCTTCTGTATGACCTGTTCTTGCTAAAGAACCACCTTCTTTAGCTATTAGAGGGAATATATGGCCTGGGCGGACCAGCTCATTTGCGCTACTTGCACAATCTGAAAGTATTTTGATTGTCATATCTCTTTCAACAGCTGAAATTCCTGTAGTACATACTCTTGCATCAACAGAAACTGTAAAAGCTGTTTCATAAGATGAGTCATTATTTATAACCATAGGTGCAAGGTTTAATCTGTTGGCTATTGCTTTTGAAACTGAGACACATATAAGCCCTTTTGCTTCACTAGCCATAAAGTTAACTTTTTCAGGAGTTGAAAATGTAGCTGGATATACGAGATCCCCTTCATTTTCTCTATCTTCATCATCGCACATAACAATCATTTTACCTTGTTTCATATCTTCGATTGCTTGTTTGACTCTTTGTATTGGTGTCATTTTTTTCCTAACTTTTCATTTATTTTCCGTATTGTACTAAAAAGCCCTTGACAAACACATAAAAATCAACTAT
>Ga0193956_1000974_pt1 | contig 11967 bp, 10 predicted proteins | sample BB_7_MG_FD_140358 | JGI IMG/M metagenome (GOLD analysis project Ga0193956, IMG submission 140358) | Microbial mat bacterial communities from the Broadkill River, Lewes, Delaware, United States - BB_7_MG | ecosystem: Environmental > Aquatic > Freshwater > River > Microbial mats | place: USA...
AGGATCTTTCTTTTAGTCTAAGCTCAACAAAAAGCCCGACTGGTTTTCCAGTCGGGCTTTTTTAATCTCCAAATTTTCCCATAACAGTACAACTAATCCTGCCACACCTCACAGCACATCCTACGCAAAAACTCCGACACCTCACCAGCGTGCGAGACAACCATGCCATGCCCCGCACTAGCTAAAATTTCACCCTGATCTAAACTGGGCGGATTGATCACATTATCTTGACCACCATGCAACGAAAAAATTTCACAGCCAATAACCTTATCAGGACGATACCCTGTTGCTAAAGCACTGCCGCGAAGCAATAATTCTCGTGGCGTATCAACAATCATCTCCCTACCTAGGGCAACATCTTCCAATTCAGCCTCACCAAACACCTTACGTAAAAAAAATGTACTCGTTAAAACACGGCGAATGAGGCGAAACGGCAGATAATGGACAAACCTGTGAAGTTGGTGTGAAGATGCAACAAGGGCATCAGATGACAAGGCACCACTCAACAAAACCAAGGCCCTTGTTTCACGCTGACGACAAATCTCACTGGCAACCATACTGCCAAACGAACAGCCACCAACAATGTCATTTTCACCGATACAAAGCCATTGTGCATGCCTGCACGCATACGACACCATGGTTTCACCTAGCTGTGGGATCAACAATCTGGGCGTGACCAGTGTGACGGGCAGCCCTGAATATTGTACATACATCCGCTCGTCAGCAGCTAACCCAGGAAATAAAATCAAACGTCCAGATGCCACAACTCACCTCCTACTAACCAACGCGCACTTCCCCTTGAAGAACACTTAAATTGGGTATAGTATTATCGACTTGACTAGTTTGATCGCCCATCTATAATGATAAATACTTTCAAAATCATCTAAACATACCCTGTTAGGATAAAGAAAATCATGATCTGCTCAATACGTCAACTTGGAGTTCACGATAAAGCAACTGTCACCTCGATTACGGCGGCAGGGGAGATGGGCCGTCGTTTGCGCGACATGGGTCTTGTCCCGGGCACCGAAATCGAGATCGTTGGTCGCGCGCCATTGAAAGACCCTGTAGCTTTACGCTTACGTGGATTCACTCTTACTCTACGCAATAATGAAGCAGACTTCATCCATGTCGACAAAAGGGATGCTTTAGATGCAGAATAATATGATCGCTTTCGCTGGTAACCCTAATGCTGGAAAAACCACTCTATTTAACACCATAACTGGTTCACGCCAGCATGTTGGCAACTACCCAGGCATTACCGTTGAACGGAAAGAGGGCACAGTACAACACGGTGACCACCAACTTAACATCATCGATCTTCCGGGCTGCTATTCTCTTACAGCCTACACGCAAGAGGAGCTCGTTTCTCGTCAGGTGCTTGTCGATGAGCGACCAGATCTTGTGGTTAACGTTGTTGATGCCACAAAACTTGAACGACACCTCTACTTAACGATACAATTTCTTGAGCTTGGCATTCCTGTTATTCTAGCTTTAAACATGATGGACGACGTGCGCAACAAGGGGATGAGTATTGACATTGCAGCTCTTTCTCAGTCACTCAACTGCCCAGCAATCAGTACCGTTGCTCGTAGCGGAGAAGGAAAAGATCAACTCCTCGATCAAATCATTGAAACATCATCTAATCGTGCAGGAAAATGGTCCCCCCTCGCCATCTCTTACGGAACGGATATCGATCCCGCTCTCGCGAAGATGGAACAGATCATTAACGACAACGGCTTCCTAACTGAGCGCTACCCAGCGCGCTGGACCGCTATTAAATATCTTGAAGGGGACGAAAATCTCCAAGAACAAGGTAAACAGTTCCCTGATATCTCGCAACAACTCATCGAGATTGCCGACAACCTACACGAGCACTGCTCAAAAACGCTGAACTCCTTCCCTGAAGCAATTATCGCTGATTACCGCTATGGATTTATTCACGCGCTGCTGCGCAAGGGTGTCGTCACCATGCCCAGCGTAGAGAACCGTTTAGATATCACTGACAACCTCGATAAAGTTCTCACCCACAAAGTCTTAGGGCCAACATTAATGATGGCCCTACTCTATACAATGTTTCAAGTAACATTTAGCCTAGGTGACTACCCTATGCAACTACTTGAAACTATTTTTGGCTTACTCGCTGACGGTGCGTCACAAATTTTACCCGCAGGACATCTCCAATCCCTAATCGTTTCAGGAGTGATAGATGGGGTTGGCGGGGTCCTGAGCTTTGTCCCACTTATCATGATCATGTTCATCATGATTGCATTTCTTGAAGATTCGGGCTACATGGCACGCGTTGCCTACATGATGGACAAAATATTCCGTATTTTCGGGCTCCATGGAAGCTCCGTAATGCCCTTTATTATCTCAGGGGGGATCGCAGGGGGATGTGCTGTCCCCGGCGTTATGGCGGCGCGAACATTACGCAGCCCGCGAGAAAAACTGGCAACAATCCTAACGGCCCCCTTTATGCCCTGCGGCGCAAAGATCCCCGTATTCCTGCTGTTAATTGGTGCTTTCTTTGCCGACCATCGCCCCATGATCATGTTCTCCATCACACTGACCGCATGGTTTATGGCGCTGATTGTTGCAAAACTGTTGCGATCAACCTTAATAAAAGGGGAATCAACCCCATTTGTCATGGAACTTCCACCCTATCGTTGGCCCACCCTTCAAGGCGTAATAATTCATACTTGGGAGCGAACATGGGAGTACATCAAAAAGGCAGGGACAGTTATCCTAGCCATTTCAATTTTGCTGTGGGCGGCAATGACATTCCCAAGCCAATCGTCGGACACATTGGCGACATTTGACAGTCAGCGCCAGCAATTAATGCAACAGTTAAGTCAAGACAACGATAAACAATCAACGCAACATATTGCTAGCGAAATTGAGCAACTAAACCAGCAACAAAACATGGAAGCTCTAAAAAATTCGTACGCAGGACGGCTAGGTCTCGCCCTTGAACCAATCAGCCAATACGCAGGATTCAACTGGCGAACCAACATTGCTCTCATTGGTGGTGTTGCAGCAAAAGAGGTGATTGTTTCAACCCTTGGAACCGCCTACTCAATTGGTGAAAGCGAAGCGGAAGAATCAACCAGCCTAGCAACACGTATTGCCAAAGATCCAACGTGGAACAAATCTGCAGCAGTCAGCGCAATCATTTTCGTCCTCCTCTATGCACCATGTTTTGTGACGATTGTCGTTATGGCTCGTGAATCGAGCTGGAAATGGGCATGCTTTGCCTTAATATTTAACACGACTATCGCCTTTTCATTGGCGACATTAATTTATCAAATCGGAATACGGCTAGCATAACCACCAAACCGATAGATCAATACACAAACAGAAAACACCATAAAAACAACAGCATACAAAACAATACCTTCCTCATGAAAAGAAGGGCCATATTGAGCAACAAAGAACAGTTTTTTTTTGCTAGACAAGCGATAGAAACTCTGTATATTGAATTCAGATCGGGCACACTAAAAGCCCATGATAAATTTCAATTAAAGGAGAAACAAAATGGCTTACGAAATCAATGAGGACTGCACTAGCTGTGGCGCATGCGAAGACTCTTGCCCTGTAGGAGCAATCTCTGAAGGCGCTGATCAGTACGTAATCGACGCTGACACATGCACTGACTGTGGCGCATGTGAAGATAGCTGCCCAGTAGGCGCTATCACTGAAGGTTAATTCTTTCAGTAAATTAATTTCAAAAAGAGCGAGGTCACTGATGACCTCGCTCTTTTTGTTTCAACAACATCCCTTAGTCTCCCCACTCCACACATCTTAAGCCAACATACCTAACTAGCGGACAACACTTTTTTCTTGCGATTCACACAAAAGGCATGTTAGCGTGATCTAGTGTTTTTAGTTTAGTACGGAAATCTTTTGATTTAACGGTTCGATAACGCACCACAGAGTTCCGGCTGAAAACACCAGATATAGACCGACAAAGTCGGCATTTAAAGGAGTAAGATACAATGGCACAAGGTTCAGTAAAGTGGTTCAATGATGCAAAAGGTTTTGGTTTCATTGAGCAAGACGGTGGTCCTGACGTATTCGTTCATTTCTCAGCAATCGGTGGTGACGGCTTCAAATCACTCGCTGAAGGTGACCGCGTAGAATTTGAAATCACTGACGGCCAAAAAGGCCCTCAAGCAGCTAACGTTGTTAAGCTGTAAATTACGCAGTTAAAAGACCAAGCTCCACTATGTAAATAGTGGAGCTTTTTTATTTCAACCTAAACTCCTCACACCCCACAAACTCCCATCACAGACCCTGCTTTCACCTTGACATGCCTAAAACCTATTGCTAGGTTTGCTAGTGCTTTTAATTGTGTAGATTGATCCAATCTCTTAGATGGTGGGCCACTCAGTGCGCGTTCTTATTTCAGACAATTTTTCAACAGAAGGATTACAGGTTCTCGCGGACAACGAGAGCTTAACTGTTGACTACCGACCAGGCATCTCCCCCGATGAACTTATCAAAGAAATAAGTGATGTTGACGCCCTACTTGTGCGCGGTGGCACCAACATCAGCGAAAACATCATTAAAGCAGCAACAAAACTCAAAATTATTGCCCGCGCTGGAATTGGTGTCGAAAACATCGACATGTCTGCCGCCAACCAATGCGGAATCGTTGTCACTAACACCCCCACTGGTAGCACAACGACCATTGCTGAACATGCTATCGCCATGATGATGTCTCTGGCACGCATGATCCCCCAAGCCCACACCTCAACACGACAGGGTTCTTGGAACTCGACAATGTTTATGGGATCAGAAATCAGCGGCAAAACTCTCGGCATTATTGGTGGCGGAAAAATTGGCCGACGAATCATTGAATATGCTCACGGCCTGCATATGCACGTAAACCTTTACGACCCTTATCTTTCTGAAGAGGTCATAAAGCGCCTTGGGGCGAGCAAGGTCAGCCTAGACAACCTGCTACAAAACGCGGATTTCATCTCTCTGCATGTACCGCTCAATAATGAAACTGAAGAGATCCTCAATGCCGATACTTTTGATAAAATAAAACCTGGCTGCCGCCTTATCAATTGTGCACTAGGTGGCTTGATCAACGAACCAGACATGATTAATGCCCTACAAAACGGGACTCTTGCGGGCGCAGCACTGGACACCTTCACCACAGAACCACCACAGCCAGACAATCCGCTACTCAGCATGGACAACGTCATCTGCACACCACACATTCGAGCAGCAACAATAGATGCCCAAGAAAATGTGACTGTGCAAGCAGCCCACCAAGTCGTCGATTTTCTAACAACTGGAATTGTGCGTAATGCCCTAAACGCTCCACCTGTTAATGCTGACCTCCTTGACAGCTTACGCCCCTATTTAGAGCTTGGTGAAAAGATGGGTTCGTTTTTAGCGCAACAGCTAAACAATGAACCCTTCGACAGCATTGCCATTGAATATTCAGGAGAGCTAACCCTCCACTCAACAGAACCGATCACCCTTGCAATTCTTAAAGGTCTACTCACTCCGATCATTGGATCACGAGTCAACTACGTTAATGCCCCCCATATTGTACGAGAAAGAGGAATTAACGTAAGTGAAATTCGGCGTAATGTTGCCGAAGGGTTCTCGAACATGATAGAGTTAGTTGTTTCAGGTAAACAAGGACAACGATCCATCCAAGGAGCGATGTTTAACAACCAAGAAGGCCGAATTGTAGCCGTTGACGGTTACTCTGTCGAAGCAATTCCATCGGGAAATATTCTTGTCGTTAAAAATCATGATCGCCCGGGAGTTATTGCTCTTTTAGGCACTTTAATGGCTCAATCAAATATCAATGTTGCCATGATGAATCTATCAAGAGGTAAGATTAATGGTACGGCCATGTCATTACTGACCGTCGACAACCGCATTCCATCTGAAACAATGGATCAGTTACGTCAAAATGAAAACATTCTATCAGCCATTCAGGTAGAATTTTCATAGCAACATAGACAATAGTTTGCTTTCGCTAGATAATAAACCAGACAGTACAGGTTATTAGCGCATAACCTCAACCCATCGCGGGACTTAAAGATCCGACAAGAAAGAGATCCATGAATCACAACACTTCACTTGAATCGATGATACCCAAAGGAGTCAAAGACTTCTTACCGATCAACGCAGTTAAAATTGAACACTTAAAAAGCACTCTTCACCAAGTGTTTTCTCAATGGGGCTTCCAACCCGTCACCCCACCATCTCTCGAATTTCTTCACGTTCTTGAGCGTGGTTTAGGCAATGAGCTAAAGAACAGTACCCTGCGTTTTGATGATCGCCAAAGCGGTAACCTTTTGGCCTTTCCATCAGACATTACCCCGCAAATCGCTCGTGTGTTTGCAACGCGCATGCAAGATGCTCCACTACCTCAGCGCCTGAGCTACTCATGCCGTGTTTTGCGTCACGCTGAACAACAAGCAGGCAAAGACCGTGAGCTTTTCCAGTCAGGTGTTGAACTTATTGGCCAGTCCGGCCCACAAGCAGATGCCGAGATGATCGCAGTCGCTCTGGAATGCCTTGAGACACTTGAAGCACCCGAATACACCATCGACATCGGCCAAGTTGAGTTCTACCGTGGAGTTCTCGACACCCTCAATCTTTCGCCAGAACAAATTAGCAGCCTTCACGACAGCATCCTACACAAGGACACTTCAGGCTTAAAACTACAGCTTGAAGCGCTACCAATTGATAGCGCCAACTGTGAAGAGATCATGGCTCTACCTCGTCTATTTGGCGGTAAAGAGGTATTAGATCGTGCGGCAAAGGTTGTCACCAATGATCGTTCAAAGCGCGCCCTTGACAATCTACACAAGACATTGCAAATCCTTGAGAATTACAATAGCGACAAGCACATCACCCTTGATTTAGGTGAGCTTCGCGGTTTTGATTACTATACTGGAATCACCTTTCAAGGCTTCCTCACAGGATTCGGTAAAGCCGTTTGCCTCGGTGGCCGCTACGATAACCTAACAAAAGGTTACGGCTGTGATGCTCCAGCAACCGGATTCGCATTCAACTTACTCAACCTATTATTCTCTATGCCGCAACAGTTAAGCAAAGTGGCTAAACCGGGTGTCGATGCCCTGATTGTATCAGAATGCGATAACGATCCCATAAATCATCAGCTCGCAAAAGCATTGCGCAAGCAGGGATACTCAGCCTGCACAACAAATTACGATGTAACAAGCAACCAATCATATGCAACAAAAATGAACTATCGCTATTTATTGACTGTTTCAGAGTCAGGTACGCAAACAGAGCTGTTATCACTTTCTGACAACAGCACATCACAGGTCCTCACAGCCTCACTACTTGATGGCAGCACGACTCTGTAAACGACTAGGAGAACTAACATGGCAAACGTAGTAATTGTCGGCGCTCAATGGGGCGACGAAGGCAAAGGTAAAGTTGTCGATATTTATACTGAAAACTCAAATGCAGTCGTACGCTTTCAAGGTGGCAACAATGCGGGTCACACCCTCGTCGTTGGTAACGAGAAAACCGTTCTACACTTAATTCCATCTGGGATTTTGCATGAAGGTAAAAAGTGCATCATTGGTAACGGTGTTGTTCTTGACCCTAAAGTTTTCATTGAAGAGATCGAAGGTCTTAAGAAAAAAGGCTACATGAAGGACGATACACAACTCGTCATCGACCGTAATGTTCATATCATCATGCCTTACCATAAGAAAATTGACATTGCTCGTGAGAACAAGCCCGGTGAGCGCCGCATTGGTACCACAGGTCGTGGCATTGGCCCCACATATGAAGATAAAGTTGGCCGTCGCGGCATCCGTCTTTCGGATCTCATCAACCCACATGTTTTCGAGCAAAAGGTAAAGGAATTTTTACCTGAAAAGAACTTCCTACTAGAGAACTTCCTTCAAGACGAGCCACTCGTCGAGCAGGAAATTCTTGATGAGTACAACGCCTATGGCAAGATACTCGCTAAACACATCGGTAACACCTCTGCACTTCTTGAGGAGTGCCGCAAGAACGATCAAAACATCCTCTTTGAGGGCGCACAAGGCAGTCTGCTTGACGTTGACCACGGCACCTACCCTTACGTCACCTCATCATCAACTGTTGCCGGTGGAGCCACAATTGGTACCGGTTTCGGCCCACGCTTTATCAACGAAGTTATTGGCATCTCTAAAGCCTATGTTACCCGTGTTGGCGAAGGACCTTTTCCAACCGAACTCAACGATGAGATGGGTGAAAGACTCCGAAAAGCTGGTTCTGAGTTTGGCGCCACAACAGGTCGCCCACGCCGTACCGGTTGGTTTGATGCCGTTGCCCTACGCGAAGCTGTGCGTACCAATGGCCTCAGCGGTCTAGCGATCACTAAACTTGACGTATTGAGCGAACTTGATTCTATCAAGATTTGTACAGCGTACTCATATCGCGGTGAATTATTCGAGCAATTCCCTCACGACCTTTCGATCCTGAAAGAGTGCAAACCTGTCTACGAAGAATTTGACGGCTGGAAATGCGATATTTGCTCTGTCACCGAATATGATCAATTCCCACAACGGGTTAAAGATTATCTAAAGAAAATTGAAGAGATCACTGAATGTGAAGTTGTTCTTGCTTCGGTTGGCCCTCGCCGCGACCAAACAATTCAACTACGCAACCCTTTTGAGGGCTAAATAGAGGCCAGTTATAACCGATGAACCGATTTTTTATTTTAATCCAAAAAAAGGATTGACTTCAAATCGGTCATCACGTATAACTCTCTTCGTTGTGAGCCGGTAGCTCAGTTGGTAGAGCATCTGACTTTTAATCAGATGGTCGTGGGTTCGATCCCCCCCCGGCTCACCATTTTAAAACTTAAGTCCCTATCGTCTAGCCTGGCCCAGGACACCGCCCTTTCACGGCGGCGACAGGGGTTCGAATCCCCTTGGGGACGCCAAAAATATAGAAGCCCTGCTAATTCTTTTTAGCAGGGTCTTTTTATTGTCTTCAGCTAGTTAATCCTCTACTTCGCTTTACTATCCTGCTATCACTTCCACACTTCAAACTTATTCAAGGCTCACCATTCTTTGGATATCCAAAAAAATTCCTGCGTCAACACCACCCACAAAAATTGTTAATTGCACCATTCAGAAACCAACTCAAAACCGATACAGGGCTGGTTGTAGGTTGGTCAGCTTACCCTTAGATTGATCTTAGATTTAAAATCGCACCCCTTTTCCACCTATCAAGCCACCAATTCTAAATACCAGCTTCCTCCCCTCTAAAAAAGATGGTAGTCTCTGTAGGTTCACACTCTCCAATTAATATAATCAAACCATTCTCGGACTAGACATGTTTAAATTCTCCTTCCGCACAAAACTGATTCTGACCATTACCTTACTCTGCGTCACGTTATCGAGTCTAGGTATGTGGACGCTCTATTCGATTTCCTACAATATTATAATTGAACGCCTAAATAAGGACTTGGTTAATGTAGGCCGTCTGGGCTCTCTTCTTTTCGACGAAGAGTGCCTTGAAGCGATCAAGCGCCTGACCTTGGAGACGGAAACAGGGATGCAGCTCACGTTGCAAGAGGTACGGTCCACCCCACTAGGTGAATACCGCAGTACCCTCAATGGAGAGACTATTGCTCAATTACAAGCGAGTGATGATTTTCAACTTCTGTTAAAAAAACTGCGTCTAATGGCGCTGGCTGCAGCCAACTTAAATCCGACAGAAAACATAGATATTAGCCCAGAAAGATTTTATGAATATTTTCAGTCCGGTATAATCGCGCCCTATTTAATTGTCAAGATAGAAGGACTATCCGACTGGTCGTTAGGACGTTATCTGGCAATAACTCTTCCTGAACCACTTGATGATGGTAGTTGGCCCGGATGTCCCATCGGTACGATTGGACATATGTTGCTGCCGATAGAACCGATACTCCAAGGCGGCCCTACCATCAGCACGGATCTGGTCACTGATGACTATTACACCTGTCTCGCGTCGGCTATCCCCCTGCAAAACAAAAAGGGTGAGCTCATTGCGGTCCTAGGGTTAGATTATGCTCCGAAGCAGGAGCTGAATAAGCTTACTCAATTGCGTCGACTCAGTGTTGCCATTGTCACTGCGAGCGGCTTACTCGCTTTACTACTGGCCTTGTACTTATCCAAGCGTCTGAGCCGTTCTCTGTATTGTTTGCAAAATGCTGCCACAGCAATTGAGCAGGGCAACTATCAGGTTGAAGTGCCAGTAACAATCCATGATGAATTTGGTGCCGTCGCAATCACGTTTAACAATATGACAGCGGCCATCCGCACTAACCTTGCTGCGTTACGACAAAACAATGAACAACTGGAAAACAAAGTTGAAGAGCGCACTAAAGAACTTAAAAATATTAACAAAAAACTGGCTCAAGAAATTGATGAACGCCGACAAGCGCAACAATCTTTGCTCGAACTGAGCGAAAAAGACAGCCTTACTGGATTGGCCAACCGTCGTAAATTTGATTCTGCCTACAATCTGGAATGGAAAGCCGCCCTTAGAGAGACTCGACCTCTGTCAATTTTGATGATCGATATCGACTCGTTTAAAAATTTCAACGATCACTATGGACACCCTGCTGGTGACAATGCGCTTCAACAGGTCGCATCAAGCATGAAAAGCACGCTGTTGAGACCACGCGACCTAGTAGCTCGATATGGAGGCGAAGAGTTTATATGTCTGCTACCAGAAACGTCTTCAAAGGCCGCCGTCATTGTTGCCGAGAATTTGCGATCCAATGTGGAAAAGTTACGCATTCAGCACCAACTTTCAAAAACAGCTGACGTTCTCACCATTTCAATAGGTATTTCCACCATAGTCCCTTCTCCATCAATCGAGGCGCAAGAGTTATTAAGTCAGGCAGATATAGCACTGTATCAGGCTAAGGGAGGGGGAAAGAATCGGTTTGTAGTGGTCAACTAATTTCGGACACTAAGTTAGGTTCTTTTTCTGCAACGGCTGGTGCAAGTCCATCATTCCACTGATGTGACCGTTGCCAGTTGTAGTACTCCATCAAGCATTTACCAATGTCTTTTTTTGCTTCACTGAAGGTTGAATAGCCTTTTGATGGCATCCATTCACTTTTATAGCTGCGAAATACGCGTTCCATTGGGGCATTGTCCCAACAATTTCCCCGCCGACTCATACTTTGCTTTATCTGGTAACGCCATAACCTCTGACGGAAGCTTTTGCTACCGTACTGACTACCTTGATCTGAGTGGAACATCACACCTTGCGGTTTTCCTCGTAGTTGATATGCATGATCCAAGGCTGCAATGGCTAAATCGGCATCGACTTTTTCTGACAAACTCCAACCTATAACTCGGCGTTTACAAAGATTCAAAACGACGGCAAGGTATATCCAGCGGCCTTTCGCCCAAATATAGGTAATATCACCGCACCAAACCTGATTCGGCTGTTCTACATCGAACTGACGGTCTAAATGGTTCGGTATGTCTGGTCGCTCCTCTTTTGCAACTTTGTATGCTGGTGGTTTCGGCTGCTTACTAACTAAGTTGGCTTCCTGCATCAAGCGGCGAACTTTAAACCGACCAATGGTTTCGCCCTGTTCACGTAACTTGGTAACAATGCTTCGGCTGCCCGCTGACTGACGGCTAGCATTGAATATTTCAATTGCTTTGGCTCGAAGGCGTAACCTCGCTACATCTATCCTTGTTCGTCGCTGTAGATGGTCATAGTAGCTTGAACTTGGAACTAAAAATAGCGCGCAAAGTTTGCGGACATTGCTATGCTCTCTTAACTGGTTGATTAACGTAAATGTTTGATCTCGTCCGACATCAAGAGAGCTGTTGTAGATTCAATTGATCAACGCAACACCTATGTGAAAATATGGGTTAACGGAGGATCATTGAATGAGACGTGTATTTACCGCACAAGAGAAAGAGTTGATTTTTGACTTATGGAAATCAGGCA
>Ga0193956_1000975_pt1 | contig 11965 bp, 10 predicted proteins | sample BB_7_MG_FD_140358 | JGI IMG/M metagenome (GOLD analysis project Ga0193956, IMG submission 140358) | Microbial mat bacterial communities from the Broadkill River, Lewes, Delaware, United States - BB_7_MG | ecosystem: Environmental > Aquatic > Freshwater > River > Microbial mats | place: USA...
CGTATTTACTTATGTAATAGCTTTCTAACATGTCTGGTTCGGGAGAAATTCCATTGTCTGTTCTTCCTTCGTAGCTCACATTTATTTCTGCTCTTACAAGAACTAACTCTATATTATTTACAGTAATTGTTTGTGAAAATGTAAGATAGGGTAGTAGTATGAATAAAAATAATATTTTATTTTTGAAAATTTTCATCAACTTAGTCTTTTAAATTTTAGTAAATTAATTTAAGACACAAATATACAAAAAAAAGTTTTACATAATGTAAAACTTTTTTAAGAAATTTATTTATTTTTATTCGTCGCTTTTTTCTTTAATAAAAATGTCAGTTTGAGGAGTCTCAGGTGCTACACCACTGATTATTAGGTCAAGAGTTTCTGTATATAAATCGTTTCCCGACACCGAAAGAACAAGTAAAGTAGGAAAACTACCGCCTTCTATAATTGCATTTTCTAATACATCTTCGTAAAGAAAAATTCCTTCTTCTACCGAAATATATTTTACATACATTGTTTCCCAGAATATTTCGCCGTCAATTTCAAGAAATTCTATGGCACAATTTATTTTACAATCAAGGTATTCGTCTGTTATTGTTAGCATTCCTTCATAATTACCCTCATAGCCCCACACATTTAGCGAGTAGTGTTCGTCCAGAATTGTTGTGTAGTTATAGGTTGAACGCCAGTCAAACAAATCGCCATTTTCAAGGTTAAACTGTGCTTTTGTTGTGCTAACTATTGATACTAAAATGATTATTATTGATAAATATTTATATGATTTTTTCATGGTTTATTTTTAATTTAGTTATTGATTAATTTATTGCTTTATTAATTTAATATCTTCTCATACCACTTGCTATATCCTTGATTAGGAGCTTGTTCTTCTACGGGGTATGGATAAATCATAAATGGAATGCAACTTGTTAGGTATTCGTTGTATCCTGTAATGTCCATCAAAGGTTTGCTATATGCTTCACCTTCTGCTGTTTCGTAAAATACAAAAGTGTAGTTTGCCGAAATTATTTCGTTAAACTCGGTTGTCATTCCTTCCATAATTTGTTCTTCGCTTAATGCTGGCATAAAATCCTCTAAAACAGCTACTTCATCGTTAAAAACAGTAAAATAAAACGAATGTATTATTTTGCCTTCAACTCTAACTTCATAAATATCAGAAAACTCTTCTACTTCTTGGTAATATACGTTTTCTACAAAAATTAAATTCACCGTTTCCATATCGCAGCAATCGCAATAATCAAAAATATACGGATTTTCTTTGAGGTGTTCTACTGCTTTTTTGGCTTGCCCTAAGGTCATATCTGTCCAAGAGTCTGCAAATGAGATGCTAAAACTGATTAATAAAATAAATAGTGATAGTGTTTTTTTCATGGTTTTCTTTTTTTAGGATTAATATTAAATTTTAATTTATGGTTTTTATGTAAACGTGCATTTGAAATAAATATTTTAAGAAAATAAGATTTTTTTATCTTATTTTGAAATAAAAAATATCGGATAATGAAAATTTTATAATCCGATATTGTTGAGTAGCATATTTTAGTTAAATTTTTCAAAATCAGAATTTTCTTTAATTTCTTGCTCTAAATTATTATTTTGTTGAGTATTAGTATTGATAAAGCTATTAAAATTATCTTTTTTATTACTGGAATTATTTTCTTTTATTTCAAATTCACTAACTTTGCTATTAAGAACTTTTGCTTGTGCTGCTAAAACTTCCGAACTTGTAGAAAGTTCTTCCGATAGGGCAGTATTTTCTTGAATAGTTTGTGATAGCTGATTCACCGATTCTGTTACTTGACTTGCATTTATTTCCTGCTCTTTGCTTGAACTGGTAATTTCGGATACAAGTTTGTTCGATTTTTCAATTTCAGGCACAATCATATTAAACATATCGCTTGCTTGTTTACCTATTTCTACGCTTTTTTTAGATAGCTCGTTTATTTCTTTTGCTGCATGGCTACTTTGTTCTGCAAGTTTTCTTATTTCGTAAGCTACAACCGAAAATCCTTTTCCGTGCTCGCCAGCTCTTGCTGCTTCTATTGACGCATTTATTGCAAGTAAATCGGTCTTTCGTGCAATTTCTGTGATAATTGTAATTTTGTCTGCTATTGATATTAAGGCATTAATAGTTTCATTGAAGGACTTATCGCCTTGTAAAAGCCCCATTGTAGCTTCGTTAGAAATTTTTTCTGTTTGCATTGCATTTTCGGCATTTGCCTCAATTGTCATGAGCATTTCTTCCATAGAAGATGAGACTTCTTCTGCCGTAGCAGCTTGTTCGTTGGTGTTTTGCGATAGATTTTCGGAGGTGGTGTTTGCATCTAAAGCAAGTTGAGTTAATATTCCAACACTGTCTTTTACAGATACTAACATTTGTCCAACATCTTTTGGTTCGCCACCAATTTGTTTTTTTATTTTTATAAATGTAAAAGATATAAAAAGACTTACAGGAACTAAAACGATAAATAAACTTATGAAAAGGAAAATAAAAGATGTTCTTATTGCTTTAAATATTTCTTCTTGTTTTACTTTTGAATCTTTGGAAAATTTGTCTAAAATATTGTAAACCTCTTTTTTCAAATCTTTATACATTTTGTCTTGCGATGCTTTATTTTCAATATATTTCTTGGAGAGGCTTAATATTTGTGAAGTAGATTTTTTTGCATTAACTGGTAATTGCGAAAATTGTGTATTTCTTAGACTAATGATATCGTTATCAATGTTTTCAAGTAATATATTTAATGAATTTACTATTTTAGAAAAACTTATTTCATCTGCCAGAACTTCGTCGAACATGGCTCTAATTTCATAGTTATAGGTGGTGTTTTTTAATGCTCCTACTATTACTTGTTTTTCTAATACAGATACATTTTTGCCTTCAATAAGTCTTTGTGATACAGATTCTATATAATTATTAGACTGATTTATAGAGGATTTAATAACGGAATCTAATTTATGATGGGTGCTTTTATTTTCTTTTTCAATTTCTAATATTTCAGAAATTTTTGTTTGTATAAGATTTACTTGTTCTTCCGAAAAGACTTTGTTTTTTTGCATTTCTTCTAAATCATCAAAAATTTCTATATACTCATTTTTATCTGAAAATTCAAATATTAAAATATGATTAGCTATTTCGTTCACATCTACTATGTGTTGTTCTATTTCTTCTCTCTTTTCTTTATTTTTCTTTAGTACGCTAGTAAAAACAAGTAAAAAAACAAATAGAAACAAGAATAAAAGACTAAATGCTCCGATAACAATACTGATTGTGTTTTTTAGGGTTAGATTTTTCATTATAAGTTAATTATTTATTATTTTAGTAATTTCATTTTTTGTAAATATTTTTATTATATTAAGAATTGCAACATATTCTGTATTCATTTTATAAATTCCGTTTACAAAATAAGGCTTATATTTGCTACCTATATTTGGAACACTAAGTTTCTGATTGTCTTTTATTTCCAAAACAGAAATTACTTTATCTACAATTATTCCAATGTTGTATTTTCTATTATTAATATCTAAATCTAATATTATTATTACAGTTTCAACAGTTGGAGCTTTTTCCTCAAAATCAAATTTTAGTCTCAAATCAATTATTGGCAAAATATTTCCTCTAACATTTACAATTCCTTTAATAAAATTATCAATATCAGGAACTTCTGTTGGTTCTTGATATTCTATTACTTCGTAGGCAATACTCACGGGAATTGCAAAAAAATCGTGTTCCAGTTTAAAAACTACAAAATTATCTGCATTTGATTTCATTTCTTAAAAATTTCTTGTTTGTTGATATAAAATGTTGAAACATTTTTATAATTTATGAAAAAATAAACAATAATAGTGCCATGTAAATCATTTAATTTTTAATAAAAAAAAAAGTATGATTATTATTTTGTTCTGAAAAATTACTATGTTTTTAGTATCAAATAAAATTTTATTTTTTCTCTTCTGTATAGTATTGTTAGTGAATTGCCTTTGTTTATCTTTTTGTTGAAAATAGTTCTGTCGTCTTTTTTCCCATTTGCAAAATATTCGTAATCAATAACTCGTCCGTACTCATCGCTTGTAAGTAAAGTCTTTATATTAACTATATTATTTTCTTCAATTTTGTAAAATACCTGCTTGCAGAAATAGTAAGGAAAAGCATTCCTCCACCAAGTCCTAAATTTAAAAAGAAAAAAGTTATTATATCAATTTGAAATAAAAAACTTAACCCTGATATTAAGCAAGATATTGTAGTTATGAATAACCCAATTTTTATTCCTTTTGTAACTTCTTTTGTTTTAAAAGAAAAAATCAAAAATAATGATGACAGACCAAGAAAGAATGTCCACCCCAAAACATTAATGGAAGCTAAAAATGATGTTGGTTTTGCTTGTAAAAAATGTTCAATTCCTTCAAAATCATTTGCTTGAAATGCAAATCTAATAGTGCTTATCTGTACAAAATAATGTATTGACGCCAGCAAAGCAAACATAAGCCCAAATAAGACTGCAATTTTAGCAAATATTCTTTTTTCAGCACTTGCTATCTCTTGAAAAACTGCGACAAGAACTAAATACGATAAAGCAAAAACTATCATAAATGATTTTGCTAAATATTGAAAAAATTGGGAGTTTGATTTTGTAAAACTAATATATTCTTCCAAATTTGTCCACATATAAAGTGGTGATGTTATGACAATACCAACAAAGGAAATTGTCCAAATAATAAATGAGGACAGGCAAATAATTGCTGCCCAAAAACCTAAATTTAATACATTTTTGTTCATTTTGTTTTTGTTTTAAATTAATAATTTTGATGAGTTTATAGTCTGTAAGCAAAAGAAAAACTATTTTCATCAGAAAAAATTAAGTTAAAAACAAAACGATGTATTGTTCTGGTTTTTATGTTATTAAATAGTATCTTAAATGTAAAAAGAGTGAGATTGTTTTTGGAGTTTTCAATCTTCTCATAGTTAATATGATAATTATTAAAGATGGAATTATTCTTAGTATTGATGGCTTTTTTATCAAATTTTAATAATAAAACATTTGAACTATTCTTGTTCGCAGTTTTTTTAACTACATATTCTGTTTTGATTATGTTATCTTGCCAAACAAATATTTCAAATATTTTCCCAATTGGAATAGTATATGAAAAAACAGAAAAAATTAATATTTTATAAATTACATTCATTCAGTATGCTGAGTATTTTATGTGTTTTTTTGTTAGCAAGACTTGGTTAAAAATAAAAACGAATTTATAAAAAATATCTGTTAACATCAAAATTTTTATCATTTTTTCCACAAAAAATATTTATGATAAAAGAAATATAAACTTACAGCCAATGTAAATCCAAGTCCAATTATATAAGATGTTCTGTGGTTCAATCCAATTGCTTCGGGAGAAATAAAAATATATGTGCTTACAACTGCTGTCATAAAAATTGATGGAATTAGTGCAATCCAAAATAGTTTTTTCTTTTTAGCAAGATAAACGGTTATAGTCCAGAGAACTATGGTTGCCAAAACTTGGTTAAACCAAAACATATATCGCCAAACAATATCAAATTTTACCTGTGTTAGTGTGAATGCAAGAATAAAAATAGGAATGCTAATTATCAGTCTGTTAATAATTTTTGATTGGCTAAGTTTTGTAAAGTCAGCAACAATAAGTCTTGCACTTCTAAAAGCTGTGTCGCCCGTGGTGATTGGTGCAGCAACTACTCCAAGAATGGCAAGCACTCCGCCAAATGTTCCGAGTAACTCTTTGGAAACCAGATTTACAAACCATGCAGGCTGATTTCCGTTGGCTGCAAGTTCGGCATTTAGTTGGCTTACTCCTCCAAAAAAACTCATTGCAACTGCTGCCCAAATTAGTGCAACAACTGCTTCGGTAATCATGGAGCCGTAGAAAACCTGACGTCCCATTTTTTCGTTTTTTATGCAGCGTGCCATTAGTGGCGATTGTGTGGCATGAAATCCGGAAATTGCTCCGCATGAAATTGTTACAAAAATCATTGGAAAAATTGGATAATCAGAGCCATTGGTTTTCATATTTTTAAGGCTGTCGAGTGTGAGTTCGGGAATTGGCAAACCTCTGTAAATCATCATAAAACCAATCCCAAGTGCCATAAAAAGCAAAGCAAGCCCAAAAATTGGGTATATCTGTCCAATTAATTTATTGATTGGCAATAAAGTAGCAATAATATAGTAGGCAAAAATTATCCAAATCCAAATTGATTTATTTAGAGCTATTCCTCCTAAAATTACGGCTGGTCCTTTCATAAAAGCTGCACCTACCAGAAGCATAAGGATTACGGTAAAGCCTCGCATAATTTGTTTTGCAGACAAGCCAAGATATTTTCCTATAACTTCGGCAATACTTTGTCCGTCTTGTCTTACCGACATCATGCCAGAAAAATAGTCGTGGACTGCACCGCCAAGAATTGAACCAACTACTATCCAAATAAATGCAACCGGTCCGTAAACTGCTCCGAGAATTGCTCCAAAAATAGGCCCCAAGCCTGCAATATTTAAAAATTGAATTAGATAAATTTTGCCCCAACCCATTGGAACATAATCTACTCCATCGTTTAATCTTATAGCAGGAGTTTCACGTTTTGAATTGGCTCCAAAAACTCTTTCTACAAATTTGCCATAGACAAAATAGCCAACCAAAAGTAGTAGTAATGAAATAAAAAAAGTAATCATAAATAAGTGATTAGTTTTAAGTGTTTAATTTTTAATTACATAATTGTTAAATTGTTTTATTGCTAAATTGTTGCTTTACAGCAGATGTTTATTTTTATCTTTAAATTATATAGAAATCAATTTTTTAATAATTAAATAAACTAACTTATTGAAAAAAAACAAGTGTTATTTTTATTTGTCTATTTATTTAATTCAAAACTAAAATTTAAACACTGAAAATTTATTTATCTGTTGGTTTCCACGAACCTGTTTTGATATATTCAGGAAAAACATTAGGTTTGTAAAACGAACGATTGTTAAAAACTCTCATACATTCTTGCAGTCCTTCGGTTACACTTGGGTGAGGGTGAGGAACTTTCATAATTTCTTTCAGGCTGTTTCCTGTATTTATTAAGTGGGCAACCGTAACAATGAATGCCGATGCTTGCGGTCCTCCTGCTCTCATTCCGAGAATACGCTCTTCGCCGTCGTCGCTAAGCATTATTTTTACAAAACCTGTGGTGTTTCGCATAGCTATTGTTCTGGATACTAATTTATTAGAATAGCAAACCATTTTATAAGCAATATTTTTTTCTCTAAGCATTTTTTCGTTCATTCCCACAGCGGCAACCTCTGGTTTAAAGAACATTAGAGTAGAAAGATTGTTGTATGAAATAGGATTTTCAATTTTGTCAAAAATTGCTCTTGCGGCATATCTGCCTTGAAGTTGTGCTACGCTATATAATTGTAAATTTCCTGTAATATCGCCAACTGCGTAAATTGATTTGTCTTTGTGTCCCAATATTTTACAAGTTTCGTCTATTGGCAAAAAGCCTCTTTCGTTTGGGGTTATTCCAATATTTTCCAGCCCCAGATTTTCGGAATTTGGAATCCTGCCGATAGCAATTAAAGCAATATCTACTTCAAGAACTCTGCTACGTCCGTCTTTATAATCTAAAATAACTTCAAGATAATCTTTTTTATAACGAATTTCTCTTAACGAGGCGGTGTAGTGTATTTTTACTCCATTGCTTTCAAGTTTTTCGGAAACCGAGAGGCTAACATCTTCGTCTTCAAAAGGTAGCACTAAGTTTGTGCGGTCTAATAGATGAACTTCTGTTTGTTTGTAGTTAGAAAAAATTGTTGCAAATTCGCAACCAATTATTCCTGAACCAATTATAAGCATTCTTTCGGGAAATTTTTTTAAATTTAAAATTCCGTCGGAGTCGTAAATTTTTTCTTGGTCTATTTTGTAGCCAGCAAGTTGGCGAGGTCTGGCACCCGTTGCTATCACAAAATTATCGGACGACAAAATTTCTGTTTTTTCGTTGCAGGTTAGTTCAATTTTTTTTTCATCAATAAATTTTGCTGTTCCGTATTTTAGAGTTATTGAGCCATTTTTGTTTTTTTCGGGAGCATAGGTTTCTATTTGCGAAAGAATATGATATTGTTTTTCTTTTGCTGCCTGAATTACCGATTTTTTTACTTTTTCGTAGTCCACCGATAAGCCAGAAGCTCTGTAACCTCTTGTTATATTGGCAGCTACCGAATAATCTGACGATAGTTCCCACATTGTTTTGGAGGTTAAAGCACCGTGCATTATTCCTGCTCCTCCAATTTCGTTTTTTTCTACAATACAGATATTTTTACCAAAATCCAATGCTCGCATAGCTGCTGCCATGCCTCCCGGTCCGCTACCAATTACTATTAAATCAAATTTTTTCATTTTTGTTTTATAATAAAAACTTTTCAGTTTTTTGTTTTTATTTGAGTGTTCTTTTTATTGTAAAACAGTTATTTAATAGAAAAAAAAATTATTAATTTTCTATTAAAAAACAGTTGTTTTTTTGAAAATAAAAGAAGTCTTGAGACTGTAAAAATATTAATAAAAAATACAAAAAAAAATTGTTTTTACATATAAAATATTAAATTTGCTTATTGTAAAATAATATCACTTTTTACGAAAAATTAATAATTTTTGTTTTGAAATGAAATTTTAAAAATAGATTATGATAAAAATAGGAATAACTGGAGGAATTGGAAGCGGAAAAACCACTGTTTGCAAAATATTTGAGGTGATGAAAATACCTGTATATTATGCTGATATTGAGGCTAAAATAATAATTAATACTGATATTGAAATTAAAAACAGCTTGATTTCTCTTTTTGGCAAAAATATTTATTTGCAAAATGGAACTATTGACAAAAAACAGTTTTCTGAAATTATTTTTAATGATAAACAAATTCTTGCCAAAGTAAATTCCATTATCCATCCGGTTGTGAAAAAATATTATGAGCAGTGGCTTTTTCAAAATAAAAATTATAAATTTACTGTTAAAGAAGCTGCAATTTTGTTCGAAAGTGGAGCATATAAACAAGTAGATAAAATAATTACGGTTGTTTCGCCGTTGGAAAAACGAATAGAACGAATAATGAAACGAGATAACACAAGCAGAGAAATTGTTTTGAAAAAAATAAATAATCAAATGTCGGACGAGGAAAAGATAAAAAAATCGGATTTTGTAATTTATAATAATGATAAAACTTTACTTTTGCCTCAAATTTTGGAAATAATTAAAAAATAATCTATAATTTAGTATTAATTACAATAATTTTATGAAAAATTCAATTTTAAAAATAGCTTTATCTATGCTATTTGTAAGCATTATTTTAAATGCCTGTAAGAAACCAGAAGAGAAATTACCAGTTGTAACAACCAATGACATAACAGAAATATCTTCTTATACCGCAACTTGTGGAGGAAATGTTACAGATGAAGGCGACGATAAAGTAATAACACGTGGAGTATGTTGGAGTATTTCTGAAAATCCTACAATATTAGATTATGCAGTTCCAGGAGGTTCGGAGCTTGGGGCTTTTGTGTGTAACTTAGTAGGTTTAACCGAAAATACAACTTATTATGTTAGAGCTTATGCAACAAACAGCATTGGAACAAGCTACGGAGAACAAAAAAGTTTTGTAACAAAAGATGCAAACGCATTTACAATAGAAACAAACAATGTTACAAATATAAAAAATACATCTGCAAAATCGGGAGGTGTTATTTCAAACGAAAATAACGAAACTATTTTAAGCTGTGGAGTATGCTGGAATACATTAGAAAACCCCACAATTTCAAATAGTTTTACTGTAGAAAACCTGCAAACTGGTTCGTTTGAAAGTTATTTAACAGGCTTGCAACCCAACACAACTTATTATCTTAGAGCATATATAACAGGTGTTGAAATAACTACCTACGGAGAACAACTTAGCTTTACAACAACAAATGCTTCTTTACCTTCAATTTCTACTTTAGGAATAACAGATGTTACAAATACTTCTGCAACTTGCAGTGCCGAAGTTACAGACCAAGGAGGAGGAACTGTAACAACAAGCGGAGTTTGTTGGAGCACTTCAGAAAACCCCACAATAACAGATAACTACACGAGAGACGGTTCTAATTCGGGTGTGTTTTATACCGAGATGACAGACTTATCAGAATCTACAACTTATTATGTGAGAGCGTATGCTGTAAATGAAACTGGAACATCTTATGGAGAACAAATTGAATTCTTCTTTTATGGAAATGGAACATTATTGCTTAAAGATTTTGAAGATCAAGATATTTACTCTGGTGGCTGGACTACAAAGCAAGTAATAGGAGATTTTAACTGGGAAATAAGTTATTGGGATAATTTTGCACAAATCTCAAATTATAATGGAACAAATAACAATTCAGAAGTGTGGTATATTTCTCCCCTTATTGAAACAGGTATTTCATCGTATTTGAGTTTTAAAAGTGCTTATTATTATAGTGGAGCTCCTATGGAAGTAAAATATTCTACAAATTATGATGGCGGTTCTAATCCTAATAATTCTACTTGGACTGATTTTAATCCTACTCTTTCCAGTGGGAGTTGGGTTTGGACAGATTCTGGAAGTTTAGCTCTACCTGCAAATACAAGTATTTATATTGCATTCGTTTACAAAGGAACAGATACTGACGGTTCTACTTGGGAAATTGATGATATTTTGATTGGGACAAATTAAAATTTAATCTTTTGAAATAAATTTATTATTAAGTTCTGCCAATTAAAAACATAACACTTAAAATTAAAAATTTAGAATATTATGAAACTACGAATTTTCACAATTTCACTACTCTTTTTATTTCTATCAAGTAGCCTATCGGCTCAGGTAGATGAGTTTACGCAAGAAAACTTTCTGGAAGAAATGAAAGAGTTTCTTGGCACAAGCCTCAAGAAAAAAGAAATGAAAAACGTGTTTGACACACTAACACTCAACTGGGAAAGTGGAGCAATAGAAGAAGGATACCAGTTTGGTATTGCTCTAACTGCCACAATGTTAAAGAAAAAACGTGCCAAAACAAACACCGATTTCTATAACTATTTTAGAACTGTAAATGGCTTTGTTGCAAATGGCAAAATGGACGATTATATGGCTTGGGAGGTGGCTCTCGTAGGGCTTATTAGCGTGCAAAATGCGTCTTTAAGAACTGTTAGTAAATATTTAGACTTTTCGGCAGGGCTTGTTGCCGATAATATTCTAACACATTCAAGCTCTGCAACTTGGTTTACTCCACAAAAAAGTTTTTTGATAGAAAACAATCTCACCACCGAACAACTTGATGTAACTTTTGATAATCTTGACCTCGCTTGTGCCAATAAAAAAGATACTTTTTATATAGAGGGCACAAAAGGAATTTATTATCCTGCTGAAAGAAGATGGGTAGGAAAAAATGGGCGAATTACTTGGGAAAGAGCAGGTTTGAACCCTAATAATGTTTATGCAGATATTCAAGGAAAATACGAATTAGACCTAAAAACTGGTAAAATAATAATAGATTCAGTTCTTTTTACAAATACAGATTATAACCAAAATAATATTCTTGGCCAACTGGAAAATGATTTGATGAGCACTTCAAAATTAGAAAAAGCCCCCGATTTTCCAAGGTTTTATTCATATAAAAAAAACATCACTCTTACAGATATTTTTCCTCAAATAGATTATATTGGAGGTTTTAGTATGATAGGCTACGAAATAATTGGAGAGGGAACTATAGAACAAAAAGCCAAAATGACTTTTAAAAGAAATAACCAGCCATTTATTGAAACAGAAGCACTTAGATATACTATTTTAAACGATGAAATTAAATCATATTCTGCATTCGCAAGAATAAAATTAGATGATAAAACAGAAATAACTCATAAAAAAATAAAACTAAATTATAAATCAGGTCTATTTTCAAATGC